>Ga0209611_10010730_pt1 | contig 13404 bp, 13 predicted proteins | sample S1TSphgellanicum_3_FD_187693 | JGI IMG/M metagenome (GOLD analysis project Ga0209611, IMG submission 187693) | Host-associated microbial communities from peat moss isolated from Minnesota, USA - S1T2_Fc - Sphagnum magellanicum MG (SPAdes) (version 2) | ecosystem: Host-associated > Plants > Peat... | reverse complement strand
CGCATGTCTCGTTAATTCGAGTACTGGGCGTCAACTTTCCCCCAGTCCGGGGGTAGGATTTAATGTCTTTACTGACATTTAGGATCATAGTATATCTTGCTTGACTGCGCCTGAAGGCGCGTCGCATTCATCCCACGCCTGAAGGATGGTTGAAAATTTCGCCCCGCTCAACTTTCAACCTCGTGGGCTTTCTACTTTGATAGTGTAAAGTTAACTGGTTCGTTTTGATAGAGACAGGGAATAACGATCCCGCTTTCCGTATAGTCCCCAAAACCATTGTTACTATCGGGCATTCTGATAAATTCATATATAACGGTATTGCTGCCATCAGGCGTTAACGGTTCAGGCACAGCCGCCCGGATTGCGTCCGGGTCAGACTCATAGGTAACCGTAAAATATTCGCGGTTAATAAAACGATAGGGCCCGAAGGGATAGGTCGGGCTGGCAATCGGCATGGCAGACGTTTTGAGGATGTCGGCTATTTTCATAAAACAGACCTTTCTTAGGGACTTGCCGAACAACGTGAACTACTCTTTGTCTTCTAAACTACTATCTCTTCTTCAATACAGGAGTCAAATGTTCTGCAATCCCATCTAGCTGAATAACACTGCACCCAAGCTTGTAAGCAAACTCAAGAGATTCCCCTGCTCCTATTGCGCTGTAAAATCCTGTTGCAAATTTGATTGCTGCTTGATCGCCGATCGCCTGATTCATTCCAATCACGTAGGGGATATGTTGGGCGATCGCCCTTGGATCAACACCAGAATTATAGTATAAGTCAAGGGTATCGACGATGGGTTTGATGAAATCAGCAAAAGTTTCGTTCCAATTGTCAGGCTTGCGGCAGGGGTTGGGATCGTCTGGGGTGGGCGATAGCGAAGCGCTGCTGCGAAGCGCAGATCGCATAAATACATATTCACACCGCACCCCATGTAGCTTGGTATGGCTTGTAGCTTTTGAGTCTGGAACCAGTAAGTATGATCGAGCTTAAGGTATTTCGTCTAGTTTATTATTGGGTCTGGAACTTCCTCCAACTTAATAGTCCCATCAGCAACTAAGTTATTAGCTTTCTGAAAAGCAATCACAGCCTTTTTAGTATTAGGGCCAAAAATCCCGTCAATCCCTAGAGGATCTAAATCAGGTTGAGGAAGTTTAGAGAGGCGCTTTTGCAGCTCCTTGACCTTCGGCCCAATCCGACCTTCTACAAGAGCAACTTCAGTTACTGCCTCAGCTTTGAGTCGGTTTATATTACCATTGAATGTGTTTAAGTCTACATTCTGAGTAAATGAAACTTTCTCGTCACCAATGTACTGATGAAAAGTATGAAATGCCCACCCTCCAAATAGATTGTCTGGATGGTTAGGATTTCCATTATAGTTGGCAATCCAAAGATCGTAGCCAGCCTCACTGAAGCGTGAGGTATTGCCCATTTGATGAGTCCAGAAGTCACGATTGGCATAGATAACTGGTTTGTAGCCCGTTGCTTGCTCTACAGCTTGCAGTAACGTAGCAGTTAGGTCAATGCTCTCTTGAGTGCTAAGGTTGTGCCACTGACTTTTATCTGTGTCATCGTATTCTAAATCAACAGCTGGTGGCAGATCTCCAGAGTCTATATCTACTGCTTGAGCAAAAAGCCTTACTTGAGTATCCAGATCATTAGAGGGGCGAAAGAACATATAGGCTCCCCGAATTATGTTGTTCTCTTTCAGCGCTGGCCAGTAAATAGGAAAATCGCGATCCATTTTCACTGTCCCGTAAAGAACTCGCGCATAAGCAAACTGGTAGCCTTCAGCTTTCATTGTTTGCCAATTGACTACGCCACTAAATTCTGAAATGTCAACACCGCTGATAAACATATGATTCATCCCCTGAAATATCAAAAAAACTCAAGGTGGAGTAAAAGCGTGGGGGATCGAGGGTAATGGTTTGATTAGAACCCACGATTGCAATTCCCTTAGTTCCTACATAAGTCAAATAGTTGAAGTTTTTTTGAACTTATGCACATTCAGCTTGATCACAAAGTTTTTCTCAAGCGCGATCGCCATGGTTGCCGATCGCGCTTTTAAAAATCTCTAGACTGTCAGCTGTACAAAGACTTAATCCAGTGCCATTCTTGAGTTAAACCCTCCCTGAGAACAACTTGCGGCTCATACCCTAAAATCTTTCGCGCCTTGGATACATCTGCTGCTGTATGACGGGCGTCTCCCATTGCCTTTTCAATGTAGTTTCTTTTAATTGGCCGCCTGACAATTTCTTCCATCGTGTCCAAGACTTGTGTTAAAACGACTCTGCTACCGCCACCTATGTTAAAGATTTGGCCCACGGCTTCTGGTAAGGGAACTGCGGCTAAATTTGCTGCTACAACGTCACTGACAAATGTAAAATCCCGCGTTTGCTCACCATCACCGTAGATAGGAATGGCTTCATCCTGTAAAATGGATTTGAAAAATTTATGAAATGCCATATCTGGCCGCTGTCTGGGACCATAAACGCTGAAATAGCGCAAAGAGACAAAAGGTACACCAAAGTTTTTGTAATACAACTCACACAATTGTTCGGCTGCTAGCTTAGTAATACCGTAAGGAGAAACTGGTTTAGGGCAGATACCCTCGTGAGTGGGTAAGGTTTCAGCGTCACCATACACACTAGACGTTGAGGCAAAAACCAACCTTTTAAGGTGTTTAGCATCTTTTGCCGCTTCCAGCAAAACTTGCGTAGCGTTAATATTCCGCTCAGTGTAAGCGCGGAAACCTTGTCCCCAGCTTGCCCGCACTCCTGCTTGCGCTGCCTGATGGTAAACGACTTCAACTGAAGCCAGAAGCTTCTGCCAATCTAAAAACTGAATATCACCCTCAATTAATGTAAAGTTGGGTGAGGAGTGCAAGTGTGCGATGTTCTTGCGCTTTAAAGCAGGATCATAATAGTTAGTGAACTCATCAATGCCGATGACCTCGTCTCCTTGTTTCAACAACGCTTCTACAAGATGAGAGCCAATAAACCCTGCTGCTCCGGTAACGATACTTTTAGTCATGATGCCTAACCTAATTTTTTGATACTTTTATCAATCTCAATATTCAAAGGTTAATCCTTCCAGTCAGGTATCCGCCATTACTTTTAAATTATTTTTTGGCAATTAATTCTGTCACTCAAAATCATTGAATATACTGGAATTTCGTGAAGAACTTCCTCTGAGCTTAAGTGTTAATACTTAAATCTTTGTATATTTTTGTATAAAAAAAATATTAGTATAGCAGTCCTAAATGAGTTGTGAAAAATTTTAAGTTTTGTTGGGCACTGCCCACCCTACGTACGTGTATTTCTGGAATTTTCACAACTGAAGCTATATTCTGGAGTTTAGACTAAGGCATGAAAAACGACCCAGCACGGCTCTCGTTAATAACAGACTTGCCAAAAATATGAATAAGCTTTGATATTAAACCGCAATAGATGGCTCTTTGCGTGGTTTATTTGCTCTTTCTCCCCAGCGTCTATATTACGATTCACAAAATAATCAATAATTTATTCTAAATCTTGATTTGCCTCATGGGAGATAATATGTTGTTTAACGCAATATTCTCTCTAGCTTGACGCAGTTTCTCCCAGAGCCTCTCAACTACAACTTCCTCGTCAATGCCCTCACCTCTATCCAACTGCTCTACAGCGACTTCTACTTTTTGACGGGTTTGTTCTACCCAATTTTGATACCCTTTTTCCCATTCTTCTAATAGTTTCAATGCTTTATCAACAACTTCTGACGCATTTTCATATTTACCTCTGGCAATTTGTGTTTGAATAAATTGCTCTTGCTCGGGCTTGAGTTGGATGTTCATGATTCTCACCTGTTGTGGATTCGCTCTTGTACCCTTACCCATGATAATCTTGAATATCCCCCTGTCTCACGGCTCCGCCGAATGGCAAGCCGCATCGCGTCTACGCCGCCAGTGGGGTGCTCCTAAGCCATCAGGCTCGTAATCTTGTAACTTGAACTGGAACTGTTCCGTTGAAGGGAACATCTACACTTTGAGCAAGTACAGATTGCTCTACAACAATGACGCTTGCTAGCATTAAGCCAGAAGCTAACGCGAGACGGTAAAACATAGAAATCGCCTTATTGCTCAGCCTTATCCTGCATCAGTACCTTTTTCTTAGAATAGCTATCAAATTAGACTAAATCTACAGTACTAGTACATAAACTGAGGAAGGCGAATTAAATTGCGTTAAGATACCTATTTTTGAAGGATTTATGTAAAATCTTAAAAAATCTGCTCCAACTGCTGAAAATCGTGCTGCATCTCAGACATGTTTGTTTCGCTCATAGCTTCTATGATTTATTGTCTCAATCCCAGGTGTACAAATTCTACTGATCCAATGAATATCAACGGCAACATTTGCCGAAACTGCGGAGCAAATTTATTAGTCAAAAATCGGCATAGGGTTGTTAGACTTTTGGGGAGAGGCGGCTTTGCTAGAACTTTTGAATTAGACGATCAAGGGACAAAAAAAGTTCTGAAGGTTTTGGATTTATCTCGCTTTAGTAACTCAAAAAGAAAAGAAATTGTCGTTGACTTATTTCAGCGTGAGGCTGAGGTTTTGAGCAACTTAAACCATCGTGGAATTCCTAAAGTAGAGCCAGATGGATACTTTCAAATTGAGTTTAGAGATTGTGAAGAGCCATTGTATTGTCTCATGATGGAAAAGATAGATGGGTTAAATTTGCAACAATGGCTAACAAACCAAAATAATCAAACCATAACACTAGCGCAAGCTTACACATGGTTAAAACAATTAGTCGAAATTTTAGAGCAAGTTCACCAAAAAAACTATTTCCATCGGGATATTAAGCCAGCAAATATTATGCTTAGACCAGATGGGCAGTTGGTGTTGATTGATTTTGGCGCAGTCAAGGATTTGGCAGAAACATTCTTGCAGCAAGAAGACACTCTAGCAGAGGATACGCTAATTGGTTCTCGCGGTTATGCACCGCCAGAGCAAATAACGGGCAAAGCAAGGATGCAATCTGATTTTTTTGCATTAGGGCGAACTTTTGTCCACTTACTCACTGGAATACATCCTGTAAATTTGGAAGACGAAAGAACGGGTAAGTTTGTTTGGCGAGACAAAGTACGGCAAATATCAAATTTTGATTTAATCTCTGTATTGAGATGGCAAAATCTCTGTAATTTACTCGATGAGATGATGGAGGAATCTTGTAAAAATAGACCTCGGAATACGCAGGTAATTTTGCAACGTCTCAATCAGAAAGTTTTCATTCCTCGTAGTGTGGGTTACGCAGTTAGTACTACTCTTTTATCTTTACTTGGAGTTGCGGGCAGTTATTGGTATTTTACTGGAATTAATGGATGTACAAAGATTTGGATGAGGAGTTTTCCGATAGGGGACAGTATGAGATGTGGAGAAGAAATTTTGATGACAAACTCCATAGTACCGGAAAAGCAAAATGGCGTAAATGCCTTTGCAGCAGGTAACTATAACGTTGCAGTTCAATTATTGACCAAGGCATGGCAAAAACAGCATGACCCGGAAACCTTAATTTACCTTGAAAATGCCCGCATTGAATTGCAAGCTTTTAAAGCTTACACTATTGCTGTTGTAGCTCCTATTGGAGATAATAATAACGACAGTATAAACTCAAGTAAAGTTATTTTACAGGGTGTTGCACAAGCTCAAAATGAGTTTAATCAAAATCATAAAAATAAGAAGATAGGTTTAAAAGTTTTAATTGCTATTGATAAAAATAGTCTGTATTTTGCCAAGAATATTGCCAGTGACTTAGGCAAACAAAGTCATGTTTTAGCTGTTGTTGGTCATTTTAGAAGTGATACAACACTAGCAGCTATGGATGCTTACAAACAGCATAAGTTGTTATTAGTTTCTCCTACCGCCACGTCAGAAGACCTCTCAACAATCTGCCAAGCAGATTATCCTCATTGCTTTTTTCGCGTTGTTGATAGTAACCGTGTGACTGCCAAAGTTTTGGCTACCTACCTAAAAAAAGCAAATAAACATAGAGCCGTAGTATTCTATAAGCAAAATAGTAATTATAGTATATCTCTACAAAAACAAATAAGAAATATATTTTCAGAATTAGGAGGAAAAGTAGTAGCAGAAATTCCTTTTTCTGATGATTTAGAAACCATGATGAATCAAGTGGAGCTAAATCATGCCGATGTGATTGTCTTATTTCCTACCACTGATGGTCTAACCTCAGATGCGGCTGAACAGGTGATTGAATACGCCAAAGATTTCAAATATTTAATAGTAGGTGGAGATAGTCTTGACACTCTCAAGATTCTCAGAAACCTTGTTGACAATAAAGCAGGCTCAGTCATGGCAATACCTTGGTATCCTGGGAATACTCTCAATCAAGAGTTTACCTTAAAAGCCGAGCAATTGTGGGGTAAACCTGTGTATTGGCACACGGCATTGGCATATGATGCAATTCGTGCATTGCTGGCAGCTTTAGAAAAACTTCCATCACCCAATCGTGTGGACTTGGAACAGGCAATGGCTGCTCCTAATTTTACAGCCAGTGGAGCTACAGGGAAAATTACTTTTGCAAAGAATGGCGATCGCAAGGAGATGATTATTCATTTAGTCAAAGTTATGCGGAATAGCCGTACAGGAAATTTTGAATTTGTACCTTTAGATTAGGTTTTAGACTATGCTAACTATAGTAAAAGTCATGGTGGCATGAAGAAAATTTTGTTCCTTTGCACGGGCAACTACTACCGCAGCCGTTTTGCCGAACACCTTTTTAATCACTTAGCTACTAAGCGAGAGTTAGACTGGCGGGCTAATTCATCTGCTTTGGCATTGGAAAGGGGAACAAACAATGTTGGGGCAATTTCTTGGTATGCATTGGCGGAACTCAGAATTAGAGGTATTTGTCTTCCTGACAACGAACGTTTTCCTCAACCAGCACTTATAGAAGATTTTCAGACAGCAGACATGATCATTGCGCTCGATGAGACGGAACATCGCCCTCTGATTTTAGACCGTTTCCCCCAGTGGACAGATACTGTCCAATATTGGCTGATTCACGACGCACATATCACTCTGCCCCCGGAAGCCCTGAGACAGTTGGAGAAAAAGCTGGTGCAATTGATAGAACAATTGGCAGAAAATGAAAAGGGTGTAGGGGGTGGCTGAGTGGGTGTGGGGAACGCCATACATAAATGTAGAGACGCCTTCCCCATTTAAGTTGCGGTTGTTTTATCTTCCCCCACACCCCACACCCTACAGCCTACACCCCACACCCCGTTCTTCAAAACCCAAAATCCTATGCTTGACTTTACCAAACTCACAGGACAAATGCAGGGTCTAAGTCAACATCTGACTTTAGAGGCTACTGCGAATCGCCAACGTTTAGAATTGGCTCAAAAACATCTCCAAAGTGCGCTACAGTGTCAACAAGATTTAGTCCAGCGACAGGAGAAATGGCGCGATCGCATCCTCTTTGCCAATGCTACGCCCATAGAACCACTCAATACCTGTATTGATATCCCCGTCCCCCCAAAAATTCACACTGTCATTGCAACTGACGGTTCCCAAATTGCCCCCAGCCACCACGAAATTGCCTACTGCTATCTCCTCAACATGGGTAGAGTTGTCTTACACTACGGACAAAATCTCCACCCGTTGATGGATAGTTTGCCGGAAGTCTTTTATCGCCCTGAGGATTTATATGCTTCTCGTCAATGGGGTATTCGTACTGAGGAATGGATGAGTTATCGCCGTACAGCTAGTGAAGCAACGGTGCTAGCAGAACTTGCTTGTAAAGTCAAGGCAGATTTGGCAGCAGTACCTACCTTAGCAATGGTGGACGGTTCGTTAATTTACTGGTTTTTAGAGCAACTACCAACTGATGCACGCGATCGCATCTTACCCCCTGTCTTAGAAGCTTGGCGACAATTACGCGAAGCACAAATTCCCCTGATGGGCTATCTTTCCGCCTCTCGCAATGTGGAAGGAATTAACTTTTTGCGTCTTTTTGCTTGTCCTCACGTAGTACCAGACTGCGTAAGTTATTGCTCTAATCAACAGGAAAAAGTCCCTTGCAAAGTCTTGGAACCGTTGCGAGATACTGCTTTGTGGTCAACCCAACTGAAACCAGGACAAAGGGGTCTCCTGTGGCGTAGCAACTCCCGAATTCTTGAATTGTATCAAGACCAGCCAATTTACTTTTGTTACGTCCACGTTGGGACTGAAATTGCTCGGATAGAAGTTCCGTCATGGGTAGCAGAAAATACTGCAATATTAGACCAAGCACTGGGGCTGATGCTGGCACAAGTACAGAAGGGACAAGGGTATCCCGTGGCGATCGCTGAGGCGCATAATCAAGCGGTAGTTCGTGGTGGAGATAAGGCAAGTTTCTTTGCCCTATTAGAACGACAAATGATTAAAGCCGGCTTGAAAAATGTAGGAACTTCTTATAAAGAAGCGAGAAAGCGGGGGAGCATTGCTTGAAAAGTCACTGATAATGGGGATTGTACACAGTCCTTTTCCTACACCAAGCGAAAAATAAACGGGTAGCGAAAGGGGATATTAGGATCGCTGAGAACTTTGATAATAGCAATAATCGGCATTATCCAACTCACAGCCAACAACGCAAACAGTAACGGAAACCCTATGGCGACAAGAATCAGCAATGCAAAGATAATTGCATAGAGATAAAGGTTAATGTGGAAATTGAGGGATTCCTTAGCGTTTTCTTTAACAACTGGATCATTGCTGATCAACAAAATCGCAATAGGTATCCCAATTGATACAATCGTAGAGCTAAAAAATACTGCTCCATGACTTACGGCTGACAAAAGCTTCCGCCCGACAACATCTTCCATGCCACACCCTCCGTGCTGTCTGATGGTTGATCACTCCTAGATCCTATTGTCGAAACTTGATTTTGTCATCATTCTGCCGGAAAATATTTAACCCCCATGCTAACGCACCCAATACTAACAATAAAGGCGTCAACCAATCACCCCAACGCACATAAAGGGTCTGGGTTTGTCGTCGATAAATAGTTTCTGCATGAACTTCGTAGGTATTATATCCAGAAATCCACAGAGTTCTCCCATGAGGATCTACAAAAGCTGAATATCCAGTATTCGTTGCCCGCACTGCCCATCGATCATTCTCAATTGCCCGCATGATATCTTGAGCATGATGTTGGGCTGGCATGACTGCACTAAAATGGGCATCGTTAGAAGGACTAAGGATAAATTGTCCACCTGCTGCTGCTTGACGGCGGAAGTGGTCTGCAAAAGTAGATTCGTAACAAATACCAACAATAGCACGACCAAAAGGTGTGTCAAACACCTGGTTTGGTGGACCTGCCACTTGGTGTTCATCTAAAGGTGACAGCCGCTTCACGATCGCCCCTAAAATTTGCTCAAAGGGAATGTATTCCCCGATAGGTACCATCTTGACTTTGCCGTAGTGACTCTTAATCTCTCCATCCTTAACGAAAGTAAACAGGCTATTTGTATAGCTGTGTCCTTGTCCTTGTGTGTAAAAACCTCCAATCCAAGCAACCACAGCTTTTTCCCGCACTGCTGCAACTAAGGAACTCTGGATAATCTCATCCTGGAAAAACGGCAAGGCTCCTTCTGGAGTTAAAACTGCATCTACACCTTGATTTGCTAAGCTTAGATATCCACTGGTATAACCTTCTATTGCCCGACGAAAACCTTCTGGATAAAGCTTGATTTGGTTAGGGACATTGCCTTGAATGATCCCCACTTTTAAAGCTGCTGCTGGTATTTGTACGAAGGGACGAGTGTATAGTCCAAAACCAATCAGGTGGAGGGTAATGAGTAGTGTAGCGGCGATCGCCAGATATCTCTTCGCGGATTGGTTGATCCACGCCTCTGCTATTAAGCCATTGACTGCGACAAGACTTGCTGTGACTGCACTCGGACCACTGAGTTGACCAAGGTGTAAAATGACTAGATTATGAGGACTTTGAGTGTATGCCAGATAAGTCCAATCGAGAGGTCCTTGACTCCAAAGAGCTTCCAAGCCACACCAGATAGCTGTACCAATTAAGACACGAATATACGGGTTCTGGATTTTGGCTGCCCTCATAACCGTTGCCCAAACAACGACTAATGCAGCTCCCCAAAGGGTGATGAATGCCCAGCAAAATAGGGTGATCGCTAGACTTGCCAACCAAGGAACACCCATCCAAGTCAAGGGATGAATCCCAGTAATCCAGAATAGGGCAACACCGTGATAAGCGATACCCCAGAGGAGGGGGAGGAGGGGGAGGGGGGATGGGGGAGTTTGGGTTTTTGGGTGTGTAGGACTAATAATTAACACCCATAAGGGAGCTAGGGCAATCCATGCCAAAAACCAAGCACCTACAGGGGCGACTGTAAACCCCATCAGAATCCCGCTAAACAGAGAAATCAAGTAAGGAATCAACCTCCCCTGCTTATTCTTCCTCTGCCACATCACCACTATCAGGGGGAATTATTGCGACTCCAGTAATTGCATCATCTTCGTCTAGGCGTTGCACTCGTACCCCAGTTGCTGATCGCGATTGTATAGAGATAGCATTTACTGCCTGGCGAATGATGATACCACGATTGGTGACCATCATGATTTCATTATCGCTATTGACAATGCGTAGGGTTGCGAGTTGGTCTTTGATTTTCCGGTTTTTGAATTTGGTTGCCATTAAACCCTGACCTGCACGCCTTTGCAGGCGGAATTGGGCTACTGGTACGCGCTTACCATATCCTCCCATTGTAATCACTAACACCCAAGGACCAGTACTGCCGTTGCTGGGTACTTCTACAGACTCTTCAGTCTCGATCTCTTCGACGATTTCGACTTCTTCGATTTCGGCTTCTGTGTCTGTACTCTCTGTATTCAAGGTGTCTAGAATTGCAGATGGGAGAATATCCATACCTACTAATTCATCTTGATCGCGGAGTTTCATGGATTTCACCCCACGAGTCGCACGTCCTAGGGGACGCAGTTGTTCGTGGTTGCATCTAAAGTGAATTGCCATGCCTCGGCGAGAACCAACGATGACGCTGTCTTCGACTCTAGCGCGTCGCACCCAGCGGAGTTGGTCGCCTTCTTCTAGAGAAATGGCAATCAAACCATTGGCACGAATGTGGCTAAACGCTGCTAATTCCGTTTTTTTGATGTTACCGCCTTTGGTGAGCATGACTAAATATTCATCGCTACTAAATTCGGCAACAGGTACAATCGAGGTGATTTTTTCTTCTTTGGGAATAGGCAGCATTTGCACAATTGGTGTACCGCGACTGATCCGAGAGCTAACTGGAATTTGATACGCTTTCAGGCAGTAGACGACGCCGCGATCGCTAAAGAATAAAACACTGTCATGGTCGCAGCAAGTCAAGAAATGCTCAACGGTGTCATCATCTTTTACCTTTGCTGCTGCTTTGCCTCTTGTTGCACGGCTTTGCGCTTCAAAGGTGTTGACTGGCATCCGTTTGATGTAACCTTGTGTGGTGAGTAGAATGATCGCTTTTTCGTTAGCAATCAGGTCTTGGTCCTCTATCTCTCCTTCACTAAGTGAAATAACTGTGCGGCGTGGTGTGGTGTGGGCTTCTCTCAGTTGCCTGACTTCGGTTTCAATGATTTCTAGCACACGTTCCCGCCGTGCCAAAATATCCTGTAAGTCAGCAATTTGCGATTGTAAATCTTCGTGTTCAGAGCGAATTTTATCTGCTTCAAGAGCTGTCAACCGCCGTAGTTGCATTTGCAAAATTGCATCTGCTTGCGCTTCCGAAAGTCCGTATGTTGTGATTAACTCTCCTTTAGCTGTAGGCGCATCAGGTGCTTGACGAATCAAGCGAATAATTGCATCTAAGTGCGACAGGGCAATTAATAACCCTTGTAAGATGTGATCCCGTTCCTCTGCTTTCCGCAATTCGTAGCGGGTGCGTCTGGTAATTGATACAACGCGGAAGTCTAAGAAAACGCTTAAGAACTGCCTCAGGGTGAGTATTTGGGGTTCGCCATTTACCAGCGCCAGCATATTTGCCCCAAAGTTTGCTTGCAGCGGTGTTTGCTTATAGAGATTATTTAGCACTACACGGGGATAAGCATCGCGCTTCAGTTCGATGACAATTCGCATTCCGTCGCGATCGCTTTCATCCCGGATATCTGCAATCCCCTCAAGCCGCTTTTCATTCACCATCTCAGCGATTTTTTCAATCATCGCTGCTTTGTTGGTTTGGTAGGGCAATTCAGTAATGATAATTGCTTCTCTTTCTGGGCGTCCCCGCTGCTCAATAGTTTCAATATTAGCTACGCCGCGCATGGTGATTGAACCACGCCCAGTCGTATAAGCTTCTTTAATTGCTCCTGTTCCTAGAATCTGACCCCCAGTAGGAAAGTCAGGTCCAGGGATATACTGCATTAGCTGGATATCAGTAATTTCCGGGTTTTGAATCAGTGCTATGAATCCATCAATCAATTCGCCCAAGTTGTGGGGAGGGATGTTGGTTGCCATCCCCACGGCAATACCAGAGGAACCATTGAGCAATAACTGTGGGATACGTGCTGGCAGGACTGTAGGTTCTTGCTGAGAACCGTCGAAGTTATCAATAAAATCTACGGTTTCTGATTCGATATCTTGCAGTAGGGCGGCACCTGTTAAAGCTTGCAAGCGACATTCTGTATATCGCATTGCTGCTGGTGGATCGTTGTCCACTGATCCGAAGTTCCCATGTCCTGCGATTAAGGGCGCTCTCATGGAAAAGTCCTGCGCCATTCTCACTAAGGCATCATACACTGCTGTATCGCCGTGGGGATGATATTTACCCAGTACTTCCCCTACCACACGAGCGCATTTCCTATAGGGGCGCTCATGAATCAGCCCCAGTTCATGCATAGCGTAGAGAATGCGACGATGCACAGGTTTCAGACCATCCCTGGCATCTGGTAGCGCCCGACCTACAATTACGCTCATGGCGTATTCCAAATAAGACCGGGACATTTCGTTCCGCAGATCTGTTGGGATAATCCTCTCCTGAGAGGTTGTCATAACCTAAAAAACTCCAAAGATCGTAATTTTTAGCCTTTACGCTGAAAAAACAGTAAGTTTACACCAAATTACCGTTGAATAATAGCCGGATTCTGGTACAATTCTATCACATATTCCTGTTTTCTGCCTTGTAAGTGGGGAACTCGGGGCCCCCTCTGGGGATTAGGGGCAATAGGGAGTAGGGAATGGGGAGTAGGGTAAAACACCACTTTCATGCTTGGCAGTGAAACTGTACGTTCGCTCATTTTTAACCGCAAGATTTAATTAAGCCTTACAGGGGTTGTAATCCAGGCTGTGCAATGGATTTAGGCCTTTTTATTCGCATGGGGCTTTTGGTCATTTTATGATTTATC
>Ga0209611_10010729_pt1 | contig 13406 bp, 15 predicted proteins | sample S1TSphgellanicum_3_FD_187693 | JGI IMG/M metagenome (GOLD analysis project Ga0209611, IMG submission 187693) | Host-associated microbial communities from peat moss isolated from Minnesota, USA - S1T2_Fc - Sphagnum magellanicum MG (SPAdes) (version 2) | ecosystem: Host-associated > Plants > Peat... | reverse complement strand
TCCGAAGCGCTCATGCCGGCGCCGCCGATGGCGAACTTCTGGCTGCACGGCGGCTTGCTCAACTTCGACGGCAAGAAGATGTCGAAATCGCTCGGCAACTTCGAGCCGCTGAGCTCGCTGCTCGACCGCCACGATCCGCTCGCGATCCGGCTGCTCTTTTTGCAGACCGGCTACCGCAAGGCGATGAACTTCACCGAAGAGTCGATCGCCGGTGCGACCGTCGCGCTCGAGAAATTGCGCCGGGCCTACCGCACGCTCGCCGAAGCGCCGGGTGCAACCGAAGTGGCGCCGCTCAAAGAGAAACTCTTTGCCGCGCTCGACGATGACGTGAACACCTCGGGCGCGCTCGGCGTCCTCTTCGAAATCGCGGCCGCGAAGTACGTCGACGATGCGCCCGAAGCGCGCGCGCTCTTCCGCGACGCGCTCGGCATCTTCGGTATCGCGGCCGTCCTCGATCGAGACGAGCCGGCCGTCGAAGCGCCGGCGGTCGACGATGCAACCGCGGCCCGGATCGACGGGCTGATCGCCGAGCGGAACGCTGCACGCAAGGCCCGCGACTTCGCCCGCGCCGACATCCTACGCGCCGAGCTGGGCGCACTCCAGGTCCAGCTGACCGATCATCCCGACGGCACGACGACCTGGAGTCTCGTCTAGAACGAACGCTGCGCGGGTAGGTAAACGGCAATCATGGCGGCATTCACGATCATCGCGAAATCGACGTGGCGGATCTTCAACGACCAACACGCCACGCGGCTGGCCTCATCGGTCGCCTATGCATTCATTTTCGCGATCGCGCCGCTGTTCATCATCATCATCGGGATCGCCGGGACGCTGCTCGACACGCAGACCGCGCACGGCGGTCATACGGCCGTTGAAAATGCGCTGGTCGCTCAGATCACGCGCGCGGCCGGCCCCCAAGCCGCTACCACCGTGCGCGACATGGTAACCGCGAGCTTCGGCAAAATGTCGTCCGGAATCGTCGCGCAGGTCATCGGCTACGTGCTCTTGCTGGCGACGGCCTCGGGCGCGGTCGCCGCGCTGCAAGACGCGCTCAACGTGATCTGGGAAGTTCCGGCAAACGTGGGCGGCGGCGGGATCTGGCGTTTGGTCCGCGACCGTATCGTGGCGATCGTGCTCGTGCTCGTGCTGGGTCTCGTGTTGCTCGGCGCATTCGCGCTCAATGCGATCGTCGGCTTCGGGCTCGGGCAGGCGATGCACGTGCTTCCCGCGCTCGCATCATCCCCCGCGGCCGCCCTTGTGGGCGCCCTGGTCGGCCTTGCGATCGCGACGCTGATCTTCGCGATCATCTTTCGCTGGCTGCCGCATCGACCGATTGCCTGGGCCGACGTTTGGCCCGGCGCGTTCGTGACCGCGCTGCTCTTCGCGCTCGGCCAGCAGGCGATTGCGATCTATCTCGGCCGCGCCGGTTTCGTCAGCGCGTACGGCGCAGCGGGCGCGCTGCTCGCGCTACTCGTTTGGGTGTACTATTCCGCTGCGATCGTGCTCTTTGGTGCCGCGTTCACGCGGGCGACCGCCGAGGCGCGCCATCCGGTGCTCAGCGCCGCGGTTGCCGGCGGTACGCAATCAGCGGCATAAGACCGGGAGCCTGCTCGCGCCGGGCGAACGCAGATCGCGTGAGGGAACATCGATGGATCGCCGGCGCGTAACGCCGCGGCCGCAACAGCGCGGACCGCGACTCGATCTCGACGACGTCGTGTACGGGATCCATGCCGTTGATGAAGCGCTCGTCGCCGGTGAGCCGCTCAAGCGTATCCATGTCGGCGACGAACGCAAGCGCGATCCGGCGCTGCGCAATCTGCTCGAACGCGCGCGCGAAGCGGGCGTGATCGTGCGGTTCGAAAACCGCGGCTTTTTTGCGTCGTTTCCGTACAAGGCGCATCAGAGCGTGGTCGCGTTCGGCGAGCCGTTCGCCTACATCACGATCGAAGAAGCGATCGCTCTGCGGCCGAAAGAAAAGCCCGGGCTTTGGGTGATCCTCGATCATGTGACCGATCCGCACAACGTCGGCGCGATCATCCGCACGGCGGAATGTGCCGGAGCGACCGCGCTGATCTTGCCGGATCGGCGCTCGGCGGGCGTGAACGGGACGGTCCGCAAGGCCGCAGCCGGCGCCGCGGCAGCGTTGCCGATCGCCCGCGTCGCGAACGTCGGCAACGCAATTCGGACGATGAAGAAGGCGCGTATCTGGGTCGCAGGCGCGGCACTCGGCGAGGCCTCGGTGCCGTATACGCAGGCCGACTTCAACCGCGATCTTGCGATCGTAATCGGCGCCGAGGGCACCGGAATCGCCCAGCTGGTTCGCAAGGAATGCGATTATCTCGTCGCGATCCCGCTCGCAGGCCAAGTCAGCTCCCTCAACGCGTCCGTCGCGGCCGGAATTTTGCTCTTCGAAGCCGTGCGTCAGCGCGCAGCACGTTGATCCCTAACGACTGCGATCTCAAGGAGATTGTGGTCATACCGTGGTAGCATCGTACTGTGGTAGCATAAACATATGCCCGTCAAAAAAATCTCCGTTTCGGTGAACGAAGAGACACTTCGCGAAATCCGTGAGCTGGCCGGCGGCGCGGTCAACTTCTCCGCGCTGGTTGATGAGGGATTGACGCGTGAGCTGTATCGCCGCCGTATGCTCGCGCTACTTGATGAGATGGACCGCGAAGACCCGATTCCCGTTCTCGAACGACGTGAAGGCGAAAACCTTTGGCGACAAATCGAATCGTCCTCGACTCCGGCGCGCTCTCAACGCTCGCGGAAAAAGGTCGCTCCCTCCGCCTGATTCTTCGCGAAGCGCTGGCAAGGGGCGCTGAAGTCGTCGTCCCTGCAGTCGTCGTCGCCGAATCGACGACCGGGGATGCTGGCCGTGACGCTCAGGTCAACCGCGTGCTCAAGGCAACGAGAATCATCTCCGTTGACGAGCGGATCGGGCGCGCCGCTGCGCGTTTGCGCCACGCGCTTCGGCGCCGTCATGCGGGAACGATTGACGCGATCGTGGTTGCCTGTGCCGACGACGTGCTTGACGCGCTGATTGTAACCACCGACCGCGCCGACCTCGCTGCCCTTGCGGCCGAGTGCGGTCGCTCACGGCTTCTCTCGCTCTGACCGGCGCGGCTACCGTCGCGCCGAGGGTTAGGGGCGCCGAGAACCTCGCGCTCGCTGCCTTGGTAACCCTGAGCGTTGACAGAATCGACGCCGGGCTGTTACCGTACGTCGTAATGACCGCCACGATGATGTGTCTCATGCCGATGTGCTGCTGCTGCCCGCCCGGGCTCCGGCGACGTTTCGCATTGGACTGACGCTGGCCGTCATCACACTGTGAACCCTCGCCGGAATCGGCGGGGGTTTTTTGTTTCCCTGGTCTTCCTCTTCTCAACAAGGAGACGTCCCATGACCCTCGATCGCCGTTCGTTCCTCATCGCCGGCGCGGCCACGACCGCCGTCGCGCTCTGGCCGCATATCGCGCGGGCCGCTGCGCCCGACCGCATCGCGGTCGACTACGCGTACTACAACCCCGTCAGCCTGATCCTCAAGCAGAACGGCTGGCTCGAAGCCGAACTCGCGAAGAAGAAGATCGGCGTCGATTGGGTGCTCTCGCTCGGCTCGAACAAAGCCAACCAGTTCGTGCAAGCGGGCGCGGTGCAATTCGGGTCGACGGCCGGCAGCGCCGCGTTTCTCGCGCGCGTCAACGGCACGCCGTTGCATACCGTGTACTTGTATTCGCAACCGGAATGGACGGCGCTCGTCGTCGGCAAGAACAGTCCGCTGCGCAGCGTGCGCGACCTCAAGGGGAAGAAGGTCGCCGCGACCGTCGGCACCGATCCGTGGTTCTTCTTGCTGCGTTCGCTGCGCGAATTCGGGCTCGATCAGGGGGACATCCAGCTTGTGAATTTGCAGCACCCCGACGGACGCACCGCGCTCGAACGCGGCCAAGTCGATGCGTGGGCCGGTCTCGATCCGCACATGGCCGCCTCGCAAATCGACGCCGGCTCGAAGTTGATCTACCGTAACGTCGCCTTCAACACGTACGGCGCGCTCAACGTGCGCGAGGACTTCTTGCAAGCGCAGCCCGACATCGTCGATACGGTGCTGCGCGTGTACGAACGCGGCCGCCGGGAAGCGATCGCGCACCCGGACGAGACGATCAAGATCCTCGCCGCGGCGTCGAACGTCGAGCCGAAGGTTGCCGAACTCGTGATCCGCGAGCGGACGCATTTCCCCGATCCGGCGCCGGGCCGCGGCTATGCGGAAGCGATTGCCGGCGTCGTGCCGATCGTGCGCGCCGAACACCTGACGGCCGCCGATGCCAATCTCGATGCGGCGGCCGCGACGCTCGCCGACGCGCACTTCGCGCAAGCTGCCGAGAAGGCATGAAGTTCGCGCTCCCGATCGCGCTCGTCGTCGCGTGGTTCGCCGTGACGTCGACGGGTGCGATCAAATCGTATCAACTCGCTTCGCCGCAATCGGTGATCGCGGAAGTGAACGATCTCGCGACGCGCGGCGTGCTGTGGACGGATCTGGGCGCCAGCCTCGAACGCGTTGCGCTCGGCTTCGCAATCGCGGCGCTGCTCGCGATCGCGCTCGGGGCGCTGGTCGGCGCATCGCGCACGGCCGAGCAGCTGCTCGATCCGACGTTGCAGGCGATCCGTTCGGTGCCGTCGCTCGCCTGGGTGCCGCTCCTGCTCCTGTGGCTCGGGATCGGCGAGACGGCGAAGATCGCGCTCGTTGCGATCGGCGCGTTTTTCCCCATCTACGTCGCGCTCGCGAGCGCGATTCGCGGCGTCGATCGCAAATTGATCGAGGTCGCGCGCGTCCTCGGCGTGCGCGGCGTCCCGTTCGTCGCGCGGGTGTTGATCCCGGCAGCGCTCCCGCAACTGTTGGTCGGCCTACGGATCGGGCTCACGCAAGCATGGCTGTTCTTGGTCGCGGCCGAACTGCTGGGCGCATCGCGTGGTCTAGGCTTCTTGCTCACCGACGGCCAGCAGATCGCGCGCACCGACGAGATCCTCGTCGCGATCCTCGCGTTTGCGATCTGCGGGAAGCTCTCGGAATCGCTCATGAAGTTGCTCGAACGGCGGCTCACCGGCTGGACCGATACGGCGAGCGCGACCGGATGAACGCCATCGGCTTGCGCGGCGTCACGAAGCGGTTCGGCGCCCACACGATCTTCGAGGGCCTCGATCTCGATGTCAAACGCGGCGAGCGGCTCGCGGTGCTCGGCGCGAGCGGCTGCGGCAAGTCGACGCTCTTACGTCTGATCGCCGGGCTCGAAGCGCCGGATACGGGCGAGATCGACGTTGCCGGCGAGATCGGCTTCGTTTTCCAAGAACCGCGGCTCTTCGGTTGGCTCGACGTGGAGAAGAATGTCGCGTTCGCCGCACGTAACGCCGCCGAGCGGGCGCGCGTCCCCGACGTGCTGGCCCTGGTCGGCCTGACCGCGGCGCGCACCAAACTCCCGAAACAGCTCTCGGGCGGGATGGCGCAGCGGGCGGCGCTGGCGCGGGCGCTCGTGCGCAAGCCCGACGTACTGCTCTTCGACGAACCGCTCGCCGCGCTCGACGCATTGACGCGGATCGACCTGCGCGCGTCGCTACGCGACATCCTCGAGGCGGCCGGCGCAACCGCGGTGTGGGTCACGCACGACGTGGACGACGCGCTCGCGCTTGCGACGCGCAGCATTGTGCTACAGCGGGCGCCGGGTGCGGTACGCGCGATCGAACCGGCGGCGGGGATCGATGTGGGGGCACGCCACGCGCTCCTGGGAGCCCTCGGCGTGAGCGCCTAGGTCTACCAATACAAGCAAGCCATCCCTGGCGGGGCAAAAAACACTCGCCGTCTCCTTGACGCTCCGGCAGGACCCTCCTATACTAGGACGGATGTCCCCGGCTCGACGGGCTCCGGCCCGCGTTTTCGCGGGGCATCCGGTCCAAGAATAGGAACACCACGCATGGCGCTCTCTCCAACCGTCGCTCCGGCGCTCGAGTACTCCGAGCGGCCGGACGAGGATCTCGTCGCAGCGGCGAAGTCCGGCGACAATTTGGCGATGGAATTCTTGCTCAACAAGTACAAGAATTTCGTCCGGATCAAGGCCAAGAGCTACTTCCTCATCGGCGCCGACCGAGAGGATATAATCCAAGAAGGCATGATCGGTCTCTACAAAGCCGTCCGCGACTTCAAAGCGGACAAGCTTTCGAGTTTCCGCGCCTTCGCGGAATTGTGCATCACGCGGCAAATCATCACCGCGATCAAGACGGCCACCCGTCAAAAGCACATCCCGCTCAACCAATATATCTCGCTCAACAAGCCGATCTACGATGAAGACAGCGAGCGCACGCTGCTCGACGTGATGCCCTCGCAGAAGACTTCCGATCCCGAAGAACTCGTGATCAATCAGGAAGTCTCCGAAGACATCAAGGAACGGATCCAAGAGAATCTCTCCGATCTCGAGTCGCAAGTGCTGCTCTCGTATCTCGAAGGCAAGAGCTATCAGGAAATGGCGCGCGACCTCAACCGCCATGTGAAGTCGATCGACAACGCGCTGCAGCGCGTCAAACGCAAGATCGAAAAGAACCTCAGCGAGATCGAACTCCCTTAACCGACAGCGGCGCCCCGATTCTTATCGCAGGCGCCGCCACCGTGTCATCGCAAGCGCCGCCACCGTGTCATAGCAGGCGCCGCCACCGTGTCATCGCAAGCGTCGCCACCGTGTCATCGCAAGCGCCGCCACCGTGTCATCGCAGGCGCCGCTCCCGTGTCATCGCAAGCGCCGCTCCCGTGTCATCGCAAGCGCCGCCACCGTGTCATCGCAAGCGCCGCGTGCCACCGTGTCATCCTGAGGCTCTCGAAGGATGGGCATGCGAAAAATGTCCCCCGACCAAAGAAGAAGGCGCCCTTCACGGCGCCTTCTTCATGTTCTCGTTGTCCTGCGGACTACACTCAGCGATGATCCGCTCGTACAATTCATCGCGACCATCCAGTGCGTCCACCACGACGACTTTTTGCGAGCGGTTCGGAAACCCGATCGGATCGATCAGCGCCGTCATCCCGCCGCGCGCGCACACATCCAGACAACTCGAAGTCACAATGCGAATCGCTCCGGAGAGCCCGTCTTCCTTGAGCCGTCCTTTGAAGTAGCCTTTGACATCTTTGAGGCGTGGATCGTCGGCGAGTTTCGGAAAATCTTCCGCGAAGCGCGACTTCGTGCACTTTTCGCACACGATCGCGATCCCGCCGCGCTGCCAGGTCGCTTTGGCTTCGACCGTCGGCGTCTTGGTCTCGTTCTTCATTGCCCGTTCCAACGCCGGCATGGTGCGATGCGTTGCAAGGCGGGGAACGAATGGAGCCAGCGGTGGGACTCGAACCCACGATGTTTGTCTACCAGTTTACAAAACTGGTGCCGTCGCCGCTGGGCCACGCTGGCTCGCTAACGTCCGATTTCGCAATCCTCGGGGAGAACTCCGTCCCGGCGCACGCTGCCGCAGCAGGACCGGGCGGTCCGGAAGCGTATCCCTTTCGGTCGCCATCGTGGGTAGGTGGTCGAGTGGTTAAAGGCATCGGACTGTAAATCCGACGCGCGAAAGCGCTACGCAGGTTCGAATCCTGCCCTGCCCACCACCGATGGCGATTTCGCGGGCGTTGCATAATGGTAATGCCCTTGCCTTCCAAGCAAGAGTCGCGGGTTCGATTCCCGCCGCCCGCTCCATGACGACAATGGCTCCGAGTGATCGGGGCCGTTTTGTTTTTTGAGCCTTTTTCGCCCGCGGCTGGCGTTGACGGCAGACTTTCGGGTTGCCTCGCTGTTGCCAGGTCGAAGTGATTTCGAGCCATTTGCGACAGGTAATCCCCGTGCATTTCCCCGTAGAACGGCCGGCCCGGCTCCACCGCGTTCTTCGGTTGACAATTGGCTAGATAGTTGGCTAGCATAGTCTATGCGGCAGTTCAGTACCTACGACGCTAAGAACCGGCTCTCAGAGCTCCTCGATGCCGTTGCTTCGGGTGAGACAATCGAGATTGTGCGACGCGGTAAACCGACGGCGAGGCTTGTCCCCATCCCCGCCGACAATACGCAATTCGCATCGCCGGCCGAAGCCGCTCGATGGCTTCGCGAGAATCGTTCCCGGGTGCCTCGGAATTCGATTCGGGCTTCGATTGATGAGGGGCGGCGTTGAGCGAACGTCTGGTGATCGACGCGTCAATTTCACTCGCGTGGTCGCTTGATGATGAAACGGACAGCCGTGCAGAGGAAGCCCTTACGATCGTTGAGGAGTCAGGCGCGCTGGTCCCGACGCTGTGGACGTACGAGGTAGCGAACTCCCTCACCCATTTCGTGCGCCGGTCGCGCCTCGACACCGTGCAAGCTCAAACAATCCTCTCGGCCTTGAGCCAGTTGAACATCGTTGCGGTTCCACCGGAAGCCGCCGACTGGTATGTGGAAACGAACGCGCTCGCGATGAAACACGGTCTTACGATGTACGATGCGGCGTATCTGCATCTCGCCGTCGCGGCTCGAATGAGACTGGCAACGGCTGACAAAAAACTCGGTGCGGCTGCAACAGCCGAAGGCGTCGTATTCTGAAGCAACCAGTTGCCTTCCAAGCAAGAGTCGTGGTCTCGATTCCCACCGCTCGCTCCAGTGTCAGTTCACCATTACGGTTGCAAACCGGTCGACGGCTCGAACAACGCTACCCCGACGCTTTCTGCGGCTCGGCGAAGCTGATCGTCGTTTGATGCGAGAATCGCCCCGGTGTTCACAGCGACGGCAAGATACGCGGCGTCGAATGCGGTGAGAGCGTGCGTTTGCGCGAGGCGCAATTCTCTACCGAGCCCTTGAGGCGGTTCGATGTCCGGCGCAAGACCCCGAATTGCCTCGAGGGCTTCATGTGCCGACGCGCCATCTATGCGGTTTCGGTAATCCTGGGTTCGGCGCCCCGCTAGGCGACTAGTGATGCAAGTGCGCGGCGATCTCCGGCCAGTGCTGGCTCACCCATAGCCCGCCGCGCCAGAGCAGACCGCCGCCGACGAGTGTGCCCAATCCGCCGCGCACTAGCCGAAGTGGGAGCGGGCGAAGGCGCTCTCGCGACTCGTTGGCGTCATCCGCCAGATGGCGAACCGCGTCCTCGCGGCCGTTTTCGTACGCGCGCACGACCGCCGCATGCGTGCGCTGCATCGTCGCCGCGGGATCGTCCCAACGAGCAGCCACCATCGCGACCGCGTTGATGCATGATGCCGTCTCGCCGGCGACGAGGCGGTCGAAGAGCGTCTCGAGATCGGTCGCGCTCGCGACGGCCCCCGGGCGGGTCTCGAGCGCTTCGCCGATGGCCTTGCGTGCCGCTTCGCAGCGTGCGTCCAGGCTTTTGGCGGCCGCTCGCGTGGCACGCCCGGGGGTGGTTGCGGCCGCGAGCCGGGCGTCGAGACGGACCGCAAGTGCCGCGCGGCGTGTCTGGTAGTCTGCCTTGACGCGCTCCGCGAACCCCGGCTCCAGCATGGACGCGCACGTTCGCGACGGCGGCGCCAAATTCAGGCTACCCCGAGGTCGCACAGGCTTCCAGGCCGGAATATCGGAGGGATCGCGTGAATTGCTTGCTACACGTATTTGCGTGAAGCAGAATGTCACCGTAAGCCTCGATCGACAGACCGTCCGCAAGGCAAAGATTCTCGCGGCGAAGCGAGACACATCGATCAGCGGGCTGATCGCCGCTCACATCGATTCGCTGGTTGAGGCAGATGAAGCCTACGAGCGTGCGAAGGGTCAGGCGCTAGCGCTGCTCGACCGAGGCTTCCATCTCGGCGGCGACCATCGCATCGATCGTTCGGAATTGCATGAGCGATAGAACGTTCGTCGATACGAACATTCTCGTGTACGCGCACGATGTCGACGATCGTTCGAAGCACGATCGAGCACGAAATGCGCTACGCGCGTTGTGGAATGACGGAGCGGCGGCGATCGAGCGGGCAAAGCGCCTCAAACGCGCGCGCATTGATGACGAGATTGCGTCGTCGATCCGGGCGAGCGAAGCCGGAGATTTCTCGGAGTATGAGGCCTGGGAGAGTACGCTGAACGATGGCCGCGACTAATCGGCCGGACGTACGCCGTGGCGATGTCTGGATCGTCGGCCTCGAGCCGGTTATGGGCAGCGAACAAGCGCGCTGCTTCGACGGCCGCTCCGGCGGTTCTAGCCGTTGCCGATCTCGAAGAGCGGCGCTCCGGCGCGTTCTGCGGCCGCTCGCGTAGCGTTTTCGGTTAGCGGAGAGCGCGAGCGACGAGCAGCGGGCGAACGAGAAGGGCGTGCGCCTCGAGCAGTTCGACGCGCTCGCAAAGTGCGGCGACGATCTCTCTGAGGACGCGCACGTCGTCGTGCGCGCGCTCGGGAACGGCGCTCAGAGGGCTCGGGGTGCCGGTTGCGTGACGGAGTGGGCGAATCATATGATACCTGGACGTTCGGAGCCGACGGGCACCGAGGCCATCTTTCTACCCTCATGTTCCCACGGTCGCTATGCGCGCGCTGCGACCTGGGTCACGGAAGGCCGATCCTTTCTCGCGAGCCGGAGTGCCGCATAAATGGCATAGGTCGCGTTTCGTCTCAGGCGGGCGTCGGCAAATTCAACCGGTCGAGCAGTTTTTTGAACGGCTCGGGTCGGGCGATCAGGTAGCCCTGGCCGAAGCGGCAGCCATGCTCGCGAAGCCACGACAGCTGTTCTTCCGTCTCGATTCCCTCCGCGAGCGCGGAATACCCGAACCGGGCGGTCATCCGCAGCAGCATTTCGGTGATCGCGCAATCGCGATCGTCGCCCGGCACACCCATCACGAACGAACGATCGATTTTGATGATGTCGACGGTCAATCGCTTGAGATACGAGAGCGAGGAGTACCCGGTTCCGAAGTCGTCGATCGCGACGGTCAGTCCCCAGCTCCGGAAGAGATCGAGCGTGCTCATCGAGCGTTCGATGCTCTCCATCACCACCGTTTCGGTTACCTCGATCCCGAGATGCCCCATCAGCCGTGGGTTGGATTGCAGCTGTTCGCGCAAATGCGAAATGAACGCGACGTCCTCGAGCTGTTGGGCCGCGACATTGAAGTAGACGCGAAAGCCGGCCGGTGGCACGCTGATGCTCGAGAGATCGCGCACGACGCGATCGCAAACCCAACGCGTGAGCGGGGCGATCAAGCCGGTGCGCTCGGCGAGTTCGATAAATTCTGCCGGGAGCAACCGGCCGCGCACCGGATGATCCCAGCGCACGAGCGCTTCGGCGCCGATGATCGCTCGAGTGGCCAAATCGAATGTCGGCTGATAGACGAGCGCGAGCTGATCGCTCGCGATCGCCTCGGTGAGTTCTGCCACGCGGGCGCGCGCGCGTTCGGCGATCGATTCCATCGCCGCGTCGAATACGATGGCCGACGAGGGGCCGCGCTTCTTTGCCACATCGAGCGCGACGTCGGCACGTCGCAAGAGGTCTTCCGGGGATTTCCCATCATCCGGGAATCGCGCGGCCCCGATGCATGCGCCGATGGTCATGGGCGGGGATCCGGGCCGATGCCCGGCGCTGAACGGCTCGTGGAAGACCTCGGCGTAACGCGCGGTGCTGACCTCTAACGCGGGGACCGATACTCCCCCGTAGATGATGATGCCGAACTCGTCAGAACTCATCCGCGCGATCGCATCACCATTCGCAACACCGCTCAGCGCGGCCCCAACCTCGACGAGTAACTCGTCGCCGATCTCATGCCCGTCTCGTTCGTTGACGTGGCGAAAGCCGTCGAGATCGAGCAGGGCGATTGCAAACGGCTTTCCGCGCCGAATCGCGTCGCGTGCGGCGGTTCGAAAGTGAAGCCGGTTCAGGAGACCCGTCAAGGCGTCGTGCTGCAGGTGAAATTGAATACGATCGATCTGATGTTGCTGCTGAAACCGCCGTGCGAAAAACGATGCCACGACCTCGACATAGGCGAGGTCGTCTTCTCCGTAGGGCTCGTCCTCCGTCGCTTCTGGCGACGTAAACGTAACAAAGTATCGCCCGTGCGGGCTCGCGATCGGTGCGCCGATGAAGCTTCGAAAGCCGAGCTCTTCCGCAACCAAACTAGATTTCGCCGTCGACTGAAAGTCGTTCCATGCACGTGCGTGATCTTCGTGACGTAAGAGGTGCGCCATGGTTCGCTCTTGCGGAAACGTCGCTCCCGGATACAGCGCGCGCTCGGCGACGGGCGAGGAGCCGAACGCACTCGAGGACGTCGCATCGATGGTCAGCAGGCCGTCCTCGATGTGACAGAGGAGGCCGACGAACGGCTTTCCGGGCCGCAAGGCCGCCGCCGCGATCTCGAGGATTGCTCCGAAATCCTCGATGTCGGACTTCTCCGGATACGACGCGATCTGCCATACGGCACGAACGCGTCCGGCCCGCTTGCGCGATTCTCCCTCGACCCGTCCGAGCGTCCATTCCATCTCGACCATCCGCAAGCGTGACGCCATCAGGCTGCGCTCGGCGGCGACGAGCACGAGCGACGCGCCGATCAAGACGAGAATGCGGCCGCAATAGAACAAGATGTCGTAACGATGCGGATCGATCAGCAAGATACCGAGCTCGACGCAGAGGCACAGGACCGAGTATGCGTAGGCCCGATCGATGGAGGTCGGCTTGCGGATTCGAAAAACGAGCATGGCCGCGATGGCCAACATGGCCGCGAGCGTCGGACCGATACCGGTCGTTACGAGCGCAGAGAGCGACCTGCCGTTGGCGAGCGGCGGGAGGCGGCCGATGAAGATGAAGGCCACGGCGAAGACGCACGCGAGGAGGCCGAATGCCGTGCACGCGGCGACAACGGTAAAACTCTGCGACGCGATCCGATCGCCGCTCCGGCGCGCAACGACGTAGGCAAGCGCGCCGACGGCGACGGCGGCGTGCCAGAAGATAAAGAGCCAGATGCCCGACTGAGCGTGCGCGGAAAGGACGGGCGGCACCGCGGGCAGGAGCGGCAGAACGAGCATTGCGCCGAGCAGCAGCACGGCACTCGAGAGAAACGCGATCCCGAGCAAGACCGTCGAACGACGCGCGTTCGCCTTGCGCCATGTCGCGAGCAGAACGATCGCCGTAGCGACATCGCTAAGGATCGCGACGAAATACGCGATCGGCGCGATGATCGCGAGGCGCAGAATGGGGGTCGACGGCAGCGCGAAGCCCGCGAATATCAACCCCGCGATGACCGCGATCAAAGACAGGCTCGCTGCGAGCTTCAGCGTCTTTGACAAGAATGTCCCGCGCGTGAGAAATGCATCCGAGCGCTCCCCGAGATCCAACATCGTGATCGTCGCTTATTCCGCAGAGTTCACGAGCCCAACCGGGAAGCGTCGGGCTTGCATGTATGAAGCGCAAGACTTTACGTGATTGCGCCGCAGGCAGAAGGA
>Ga0209611_10010726_pt1 | contig 13408 bp, 7 predicted proteins | sample S1TSphgellanicum_3_FD_187693 | JGI IMG/M metagenome (GOLD analysis project Ga0209611, IMG submission 187693) | Host-associated microbial communities from peat moss isolated from Minnesota, USA - S1T2_Fc - Sphagnum magellanicum MG (SPAdes) (version 2) | ecosystem: Host-associated > Plants > Peat... | reverse complement strand
TTGCAAACGTCGTCGGTGCGCTGCAGCGACGATGCGGGCGGAAGCGTCACCACGCCGAAGGCGAAGCCCTGGTCCTCGTTGTTGACGAAGCCGGGCGCGATATGCTGGTTGAGGCCCCAGATGGCTACCACCGCGACGCCGATAAGCACGGCGAAGATGATCAGCCGGCGGATGAGCAGGTGGCAAAGGCTGAGGTAGCCGTTGGTGAGCGCGCCGAAGCCGCGGTTGAAGCCGCGGAAAAGGGGGCCGCAAAGCTTGTCGACGATGTCGCGATGCTCCGCCGTCTTGGGCTTGAGCAGCAACGCGGCGAGCGCGGGGCTGAGCGTGAGCGCGTTGAAGGCGGAGATCACGACCGAGAGCGCGATGGTGATGGCGAACTGCTGGTAGAGCCGCCCGGTGATGCCCGGGATGAAGATGGTCGGCACGAACACGGCGGCGAGAATCAGGCCGATGGCCACGACGGGGCCGGAGACCTCGGACATGGCCTTGAGCGCGGCGTCCTTGGGCGCGAGGCCCTTGTCGATGTGGTGCTCCACGGCCTCAACCACGACGATGGCGTCGTCCACCACGAGACCGATGGCGAGCACGAGTCCGAAGAGCGAGAGCGTGTTGATGGAGAAGCCGAACATCGGGAAGAAGATGAACGTGCCGATGAGCGAGACGGGCACGGCCACGAGCGGGATGAGCGTGGCGCGCCAGCCCTGCAGGAAGATGAAAACGACGAGCACGACGAGCAGGAGCGCCTCGACCAGTGTCTTCTCGATCTCGTGCAGGCCGGCGGTGACGGCGAGCGTGGTGTCGAGCGCCACGGCGTAGGTCATGTCCGGCGGGAACTTGCTGCTCATGTCGGCCATGAGCTTCTTCGCGCCGTTGGCCGCGTCGAGCGCGTTGGTGTCGGGGATCTGGTAGACCGCGATGATGGCGGCGGGCTGGCCCTGGTAGCGGCCGATGACGTTGTAGGTCTGCGCGCCGAGTTCCACGCGCGCGACGTCCTTGATGCGCACGACCGAGCCGTCGGGGTTGGAGCGAACGATGATGTTCTCGAACTGACCATCGGTGACGAGCCGGCCCTGCGCACGCACGGTGTAGGTGAACTGCTGGCCCGGCGGAACCGGCTCGCCGCCAATCTGACCCGAGGGATTGACCGTGTTCTGCTTCTGGATCGCCGAGATGATCTCGGACACGGTGATGTTGCGCCGCGCCAGCACGTCGGGGTTGACCCAGATGCGCTCGGCGAACTGGCCCGCGCCGAAGATGGTCACGCTGGCGATGCCGCGCACGCGCGTGAGGGCGTCGTTGATGAAGACGTAGGCGTAGTTGGCGAGGAAGATGTTGTCATAGGTTCCGTGCGGCGAATAAAGCGCGAAAAGCAGCAGCGGCGCCGAGGTTGATTTCTTGACGGTGATGCCCTGCTCGACGACCTGCGTCGGCAACTGTGAGGCCGCCTGCGACTGGCGCATCTGCGCGAGGATCTGGTCGACGTTGGGGTCGGTCGCAACGTCGAAATTCACGGTCAGCGTTGACTGGCCGTTGTTGGCGTTGACCGAGTACATGTAGTTCATGTTGTCGACGCCGCTCATCTGCTGCTCAATGGGCGTGGCCACGGACTGCTCGACGGTGAGCGCGTCCGCGCCGACGTAGCTGGAATTCACCTGGATTTCCGGCGGGACGATGTTGGGAAATTGCGCGATGGGCAGCTCAGCCATCGAGACGAGCCCCACGATCACCGTCAGGATGGAAATGACGATGGCCACGATGGGCCGGTTGATGAAGAACGAGGCCATGCGCCCAGTCAGGATTTGCCGGGGGGCTGCGCCGCGGGCGCGTTGGTCGGAGGCTGGTCCGGCGCAGGCGGCGTCTCGTAAGGCTGCGGCGAAACCAGCAGCCCTTCCTGGCATTTCTGGATGCCTTCGACGACAACGCGCTCACCTTCCTTGAGGCCGGCGGTGACGATCCAATTTGGACCGGCGGTATCGCCGAGCGTCACGTTGCGCACCTCGACCGTGTTGTCGGCCTTGACGACAAAGACCTGGTTGAGATTGAGCAACTGCGTCACGGCGCGCTGGGGAATAAGTACGGCATTATCGATCTGCTTCGTGATGGCGCGGACCTTGGTGTACTGGCCGGGGCGCAGGATGCGGTCGGGATTGGGGAAGAGCGCGTAGGCCTGGATCGCGCCCGTCGAGGCCTGCACCTGCCGGTTGATGTAGTAGAAGCGGCCCTTGTACGGGTAGAGACTGCCATCAGCGAGGATCAGTTGTATGTTTTCCGGCCGGTCTTCCATCGGCACGGAGGCGACGCGCGCGATTTGGTCCGCGTGATCGAGGTAGAACTGCTCGGGCAGCGTGAAGTCGGCCTGGATCGGATTGACCGTGGAGACGGTGGTCAACAGCTTGTCGGGGCTGATCAGGTCGCCGACGTAGACATTGGCGTGGCCGGCCACGCCGCCGATGGGCGAACTGATCCGGGTGTAGCCGAGGTTGATTTGCGCCGTGGAAACGCTGGCCTGCGCGGCATCGACGTCGGCTTGCGCGGAGAGATTGTTCTGGAGCTCGGTTTGGTACTCCTGCTGGCTGACGGCGCCGCTCTTCACCAGCGAGGCGTACCGATCCAGATCCTGCTGCGTGCGCTTGAGCTGCGCCTGCGAATTGGCGAGCGAGGCCATCGCCTTGTCGAGGTCCGCCTGAAACGGCTTGGGATCGATTTCGAAGAGGAGGTCGCCTGGTTGAACGGCCGAGCCTTCGGAGTAAGCCTGCTTGATCAGGTATCCGGTGACCTGTGAATGGATTTGCGTGTTGGTCGAACCGTCCAGGGTCGCGATCGCCTCACTGGTGATCGGCACGTCCGCCGACGTGGCCGGGGTAACCAGGACAATCGGCGGCGGAGGTGTTTCCGCTTGCTGTTTCGGGCCGCATGCCGGCAACGCCAAGACCGCCAACACCGCGAGCAGTCGGCTTGGGTAAATCGGCTTCATGGTTAATTGGACGCAGATCCCAGCCGAGATTGGTACCACGTTTGCCGGTTGGCAAGCTCATCGAAAAGCCCGCGGCAAATCCGGTGGGATTGAGAAGGCTACGCTACACCTGACGGCAGTGCAGCCGTCAGGGCGTGGTCGCGGGGCCGTACCCGGCGCGGCTGGTCAGGATATTGACCGCCTTGTCCTGCTCTTCATCCGGCGGGTTGAGCAGCTCGCCATCATTGCGGTAGATATTGGCCGTGACGAAGATGATCAGGTTGCGCTTGGTGTTCGTGATCGCCTTCGACTGGAACAAGCGGCCGACCAGCGGAAGATCACCAAGCAGCGGGACGCGGTCGTCGATCTTCTGGATGTCATCACGGATTAAGCCGCCGAGTACGACGGTCGAGCCGTCGCGGATCAGCACCTTGGTATTGATGCGGCGCGTGTTGAACACGGGTTGGTTGATCTGGTTGGGCGACAGCAGCGATTCGGTGCCGTCCGGATTGGAGATGAAGATCTCGCTGCCGTAGTTGATGAAGCCCTCGAAGTCGGTCACTTCAGGGAAGAGCGAGAGATCCACCGTCCGGTTGTCGGAGGTGACCTGCGGCTTGACGACCAGCCGCACGCCGACGTTGCGGCGCTTGAAGTCGGTGGGTGTCGTCGCGATGACGGTCGGCGGGGTGAACTGCGAAACCGTCGTCACGGTTGTGCCTGCGTTCGATGTCTGCGTCACGAGCTCGGGCGGATCGAAGGAGATCGGGTACGGGAACACGCGGACGGCCTCAAGAACGCCCTGCTCACCACTCTTGGTCAACACGGCGGGTTCGGAGAGGAGATCGAAGCTCTTCTTCTGTGAGAGGGCCGTAATCACCACGGAGAGTACTTTCTGTGGCACCACCGGATTGATGTATAGGCTGTTTTCCACCGTCGCCTGCGGCGTGATCAACTGGTCAATGGTGCTGGTAGCAAAGCCGAAAGCACCAGGCAGCGCCGTCGAGAATGAAGGCGTCGAGAAATCCGTCTGAGCACCTGTTCCGTTCGGGGCGAAGAAATTGAATCCAGTATTAACAGTGAGGTCCTGGAGGTCAGTCTGGTTGATCTCAACGAACTTGGTCGCGATGCGAACCATGAGGGTTGGAGCTTGACCGGCATTGACGAGTTCCTCGAGCAACTCCATCTGGTCCGGCGTATCGACGACCGTCAACTCACCGGTGCTGGGCGTGTAAACCGCGCTCGCGCCGGGCGGAAACTTGATGCCCTTGTTGCCGAGAGCGGTGCGCACCGTATCGCCGGCCGAGTCCGGCGTTGACGCGGCAGACGTATCCGTTGGAAGCGGACGGGCACTGGCGCCACCACCGGTGCCTCCGCCGCCGAGGAGTGCCGTTGTCGCGCTGCCGATGAGTCCCGTGTTTGAGAGGGCGACGAAGCTGGGCTGGACAATGAACGTGCGGCTAATGAGATCCTGGTCGTTGGCGGTGAAGGGTACGATGGAGATCGCATAGTCCTGAACCTTGTACTTCACGTTGGCCAACTGGCAGACATAGCGGAGAGCTTCACCCAGCGGTACGTTGTTCAGGGTCAGCGTGACCGGTTTGGCCGTGGACGAGGCGTCGGGCTGGATGATGAAGTTGACCCCCTTGTGGCTGGGGTCGAGGCGCTTGCTTTCCACGCTGAGGAAGTTGGTGGCCTCCTCGATCGTGGCACTATTGAAGTCGAGGGAGACATAGATATTTTTGAGGTCCTCCTCGAGTGAGAAATTGGTTTCGCGGACGAGGTCAGGCTGGCTGGCCTGAGCTTGGGGATTTTCCGACTTGTTGGTGATCTCCTCGTACCAGTGCTCCTCGACTTGGCGAAGCATCTCATCGCGCGTTTCCAGCCGGGCGTGGTTGTCGTACTCTTCCTCTTGCTTGTCGATACGCTCGAGTTGCTTGGTCGCGGCAATGTTATACTTGTCGATGGCGAGAATTTCGCGCAGCCGCTCGGTGGCTTCGTCCCACTGGCCGGTGCGGCGGAACTGTTCAGCCTCGGCGAAGAGCTCCTGCACGCGATTGACCCTGTCGACAAACCTCGGCGTTACCGCCGGGTTGCCGAGGATTGCGGTATCATTCGGATTGTTGAGCGCGCGATCGATGTCCGCCATCCGCTTTTGCGCATCCGGATTGTTGGGATTGTAATTGAGGACTTCCTGGACGAGAAGTCTGGCCCGGGCGGTATCACCCACGGCGCAGGCATCGTCGTAGAGATGTAAATCGACGCGCGTGAGTCCCTCGGCGGCCGTGGCGTAACGCTGGGTCGAACGGGAGATGGCACCAAAGGCCTCGGCGGCAAACAGGTATTGCTTGCGGGCCTCGGGATAGTTCAGGCCGGTTTCAGCCTTGCGCCCATCGGCCAGCGCCTGGTCCGCGCGGTAAGCGAGTTCCTGGCGGCGCACAATTTCCTCGCGGCGCACCTGGGCGATAGACTTACGATTTGTTCCGGGAGCGGTCGCAGGGGTTGTCGTTGTGGTCGTCGTGGTCGTGGTCGTTGCCGCGGGCGCGGGCGCCGGGGCCGGGGCGGCACTGGCGGACGGGGTTGTGTCCGGAGGCGGCGTAAGGAGACCCGAAGGCGGGTTAGTCGGTGTGATCGCGTTCTGGGCCAGCGCGCCTGGCGTTTGCACGGCGTCATCGGCCATCGCGAACGAGGTGGCGGCGAGCAAGGCAAGGCAGGTAAGGAAGCGTTTCATACTCATGAGGGAAGCGTGATGCATGGGAGTGATCATGAGTTAGGCGAAGAATCAGGCCCGATCATGTCCTTCGATTCTGGAAGGTTCCCGGCCGGCCCTATCTGCTGGTCCGGTTCAGGTAAGGTTTCCTCTTCCGGTTCAGCGTCCAGCGTCCTGACGTATTGAGGCTTGCCGTTGGCCTTGATCAGGCGCGCGGTGATGAAGAAAACAAGGCACTTCTTGGTGCGCTCGGTGACCTTGCTTTGGAAAAGACGTCCAACGAGGGGGATGTCCCCAAGAATAGGCACTTTGTCATTAATCTCCTGCGTGTCTTCGTTCATCAAGCCACCGAGCACGGCGGTTTGTCCGTCCATCACCTGGAGGTCCGTCACCATCGAGCGGAGGTTGAAGACAGGCTGATTGATAATGCCGAGAGTGAGGGTACCCGTGGTTCCCTCGGTCAGGCTGGTGACAATCGGCACGCCGTAGTCAATAAATCCGTCGAAGTCGAGGACTTGGGCCTTGGTGATGTCGAGATCAATGCGCTGGTCGGGGTAGGTCGTGGGCTTCACCTCGAGGCTGACACCGACGTCCTGCGTAACGAATTCGCGCGGAGTCGGCGGGATGGCGAGCTCGAGCGCTTCGTTTGCGTTGGCGCCGGACGAATAAGACAGATTGGAACTGCTGCTTAACTTCGGCTTTTCAAAGCTGGTGGGATAAGGGAATTCCTGAACGATATCGATATTGGCCTTCAGTCCGCTTTGGGTCGTAACATTGGGGGCCGAGAGGAGCGAGACGCCCTGAAGGTTATTGATGGCCTGCATAAGCACGGCCAGTCCCTGTTTATCGATGACCACGCCGAGATTGAGGATACTCGAGGCATTGTTCTGGACAGACCCACCGGTTAACGGATTTGTCGGAGCAACGCCGCCGGTCGTCGCCACATTTTGTTGGACGAGGCCACTAATTCCATCCGGGGTCAGGCCGCCTAAGTTGGGACTTTCCGTAGGCGTATCCGCATTCCGCAACGCCGTGGACAAGGCGACATGGCTTCCCCCGGGAAACGTGACCGGAATGGTCCCCAGCGTGTAGTTGAAGGTCAATTCCTTGATTGCGTCCTGGTTGAACTCGGCGAGCTTGGACTCGATCGAGACCTGCTGCGGCCCGCCCTTGCTTTCCTGGTCGATAATGTTGGCAATGAGGTCGAGCTGTTCCGGTGTATCACGGACGACGAGCTTGCTCGAACCCGGCAGGAATACCGCGGTGGCGCCGGCGGGGAAGTGAATGCCCTTGTCGATGAGCGCCTTTTGGGCGTCGACGCTGATACCCTCAATCGTGGTGGGCGCCGTATCGGTCGACGCGCTAAGCGTGACGCGCAGGGAGGAGCCTTCGAAGAAGTTCGGCGGCACGAGGAAGGTACGGACACTCAGCGTTTCACCTTCGTCGATCGAGGGACGGAGATAAACGGCGTAGTCTTCCACTGAGAACTGAAGATTCGTCTGATTAACGATATACTGAAGGACGTCCGCCAGAGGCACATCCGTCAGGGTAATGCTGACTTCGCGGCGAATGGGGTGAGCCTCAGGGGCAGGCGCGGCACCGGGCGCAGCGTCCGGAGCCGCAGGCGCCGATTCCGTGTTAAGACGCAGGACAAAATTGATGCCTTGATGATCGGGGTCAAGCTCCTTGCTCTTCTCTTGCAGGAACTGGATGACTGCCGCGATATCCAACTTCTCGAAGTTAACCTTGTCGATGATGATGGAATTCAGCTTTTGCTGGATGCGCACGCGGTTGGAAATCACGTCCGTATGCGTGCCGGTCGTATCCGTGACAACAATGCCGGGTGAGATGTCCTGGGACCACTTGTGAGCGACCTGCTCCATCGCCTTGCCCTCGTACTCTTCATGACGGAACTCGTCAGCGCGGATCTTGTAGCGCTCCATATGCGCCATCTTTTCGCGAGCGGCCTTGTTATAGGGGTCGAGGATGAGACATTTGGAATAAGTGTCTTCCGCCTTGTCGAACTGGCCGGTGCGGAAGTAGGCATCACCCTGGAAAAGAAGCTTTTGGACCGTGGCAACGCGGGCCTTGAATTCATCGGTGACCGCAGGATTGGTCGTGGTGCCCTCGGGATCGCGAACCTGCTCCTCATAGGCCATCTGTTCCTGCTTGAGCTCCTCGATGTCCGCGGGATAAGCCGGATTATTGGGGTCCAGGATGATGGCCTGCTGCAGGAGGGTGTTGGCCTGCGCGAACTTGTTATCTTTCGCAAGTGCTTTGGCTTGGCCTTCCTTCGCCTGCGCCATACCGACTTCGGCACGGTGATACGAAGCAGCGGAGACGCCGCCCGGGGTCAGATTGTCGAGAGAGAACTGAAAGCGTCCGGCGGCCTGATCGAAATTGCCGCTGGCGAGGAAACGATTGCCATCGGAAATAGACTGATTGGCGGCGATTGTAAGCTTTTGTCGTTTGAGCGCTTCTTGATGCGCGGCCTGTGCGGGAGTCAGGGTGGCATCCTGAGCCTCAAGCAAATATGGAGACAGTAGCAAAAGCGAGGCGAGACACAGAACACACGCTGGGTTAAATTTCATTCCTAGATCTCCAAGTTAAAGGTTTTTATGTAAAAAAGTAATACGAGTCAAGTGCGGAAAGTCATTTAGGGCTGTTTTTCCGCAGGAGCTTGAGGCACCTCGTTCCACTCTTTGTCCAGTAACGTGAGGATCGAGTAGGTCTTTCCATCCGAAACCCGGCGAATGACCGCGCCCTTGGCGTCGGCACTGACGACCAGAAACATCCCATCCTTAACGTAGGGGACACTAAAAGTCTTCCCCTGCGAGATTCTAATCACTTTATCCCTTTCGGAAGGCATCAGCATGACGAAGTCAGCCGTCACTTCCGGTGAATCGATCTTTTGACGGAAAGGCAGGATCACCTTGAGTCCGGTATCGGGCTGATCGAGCTCGAGAGTCGAAACATCCACGTTCTCCGGGGCCCCTGTGGCGTGATCCACGATATCCTTATGCTCCTCATGGAACGGACCGATGACGAAGCCGCCGAAACCAAGCGGATCTCCAGTCGCCTTGAGCTGCGGTTGCTTGTCGGGGTCGACATCGTCCAGATGCAATTGGAAGAGCATCTTTCCGTTGAGCTGTTGATAACCGAAGAAAAGGATATGGAACGGCACCGACTCGTACTTCTGCAGCCGCAGGCGGTTCAGGTAGTCGGGATGGCTGTTGGCATCGTTTGGGTCGGTTGACTTGGCGGGATCGACGTCCTTGGCCTCGTAGCGCACGCCAACCGGCTCGTTCTTGTACTCGACAATGTTGGAGAAGCCGTCCCCGTCCGGGTCTTTGTTATCGACGTTCGCGTCGCCCAGATCGAGTCCATGCTGGTCGTACCACCAGAGGAAAACACCGCTGGGCGACTTCGAATCCTTGTCGACTTTGACGATATAATTGTTCCCGTTCGGGTTCGGGATGTAAGCCGAAGGGAAGAACAGGTATTTGTCCGAGCTAAAAAGCCGGTTATGGCTGGGCGGATCGTTCCAAAACACCGGTGAGCTCCACGCCACCAGGCTACCGGCAATGTCATCGGCCCGCAGCGCCGTCACGTTCTTGCCTTGGGCCGAGAGCGGGGTGATTCCCGTGATGTCCTTGACCGTCGGATAAAAGTAGGCCAGCGATGCGGCCCCGATGGCGAGTATCAGCAAAGCGACGACCAGGATAATGGGCTCAATTTGCTTTTTCATGGCTACTTCTTCATCGGAGCGAGATCAGCCACGCTCTTCAGGTCCGGATTCCACTCGATCATGTCGACACGCATCTTGACGTGCAGCGGCGCGTACCCGAAGAGCTTTTGCGTCCCAACCGTGGGCGCGCTCTGTTCGGCCACGCCGCCTGGCGGAGAATTAATCACCGAGGGTGAGCTCGTGCTCCCGGCCATCTTGGGCAGGTCATCGAGCTTGGGCGAAACCGCCTGATCGTTGTGGACCTCGATCGAGCGCAGAACAAAAAGATAGGGCGACTTGATCAAGCCATTGAGGATGGGCCGGAGCGCCTCGGGCGAGGCATCAAATTCAAATTCGAAGGGATAGGCCGTGTAGGTGTCGGGCACAACGACGGCATAACCGCTGATCTGGTCCCCCTCCATATGGGTGTCGCTTCCGCCGCCGCTCCCGGGACCATTGTGCGGGTCCTCCTCATAGCTGCGGCGCACCTTGGAGATCGACTTGATCTGCGCCCCAATGAGGATTTCGGTGATCGTCTTGATCGCCTTGCGCTGCTTGGTCAGCACCGAGGTGGCCGCATCACCGGGGCTTTCCGTCAGGTAACGGGAAAAACCGTAATAGAAATGGTCCGGGACGGTGATGGAATGAGCCTTGGCCTCGGAGGTGAGAGTGTTGACGTCGTCGTCGAGTTCCTTCTTCCACCCGACGGGATCCATCGCGCGGACGCTGGACAAATCGTTGCCCTTGGCCAGCAGGTAGGTGTTCAGCACCGGGTCGAGCTGCGTTTGCAACAAAGCGCTGTTCGCCTGGAGCGTCCTGGCGTTGGCGGGGCTGACGATGATGCCCTTGGCTTTGGCATAGCTGTTGTAGTCGCCCGACACCTGGGCGCACTGGGCCTGCGCCGACTGCAACTGGCTAGAGAGGAACCACCATGCGCCGGCGCCAAGAAGTCCAACCACCGCAAAGGCGATGAGCATCCCCATGTCGAATTTCGAGAGTTGAATCTTGAACCTGTTCATGGGTGATGGGCACCGGCTGGAGCCGGCGGCGCGTCCACGGGGGGCCGCAGGGTGATGGGCGTCTTGAGCTTGAGATGCATGCTGAAGCGCTGCGCAAACATGGAACTGTCCGAAGTGGAAATGCTCGGCAACGTCGCCGTCACATTGTTTTTATCGATGTCGAAGAGCGGGGAATCGGCCAGGGCAATGACGAAGTTGCGAATGTCGTTGGGACTGATCACCTGGGTCTGGTTGTTGGTATGATAAAGCCCGCTGATTTCCAACATGTTGATCTGCCCGCTGGCTGAGGGCAGCGCGCCCGGATGCGACCCCGCCATGCCGGTATCGACCCAGGAGGGAGTCATCTCGGTGATCCAGACGCCCGTGGGCATCTTCTGATTCAACGCCTCAAAAATCTGCGCCCAGGCGTCGCGCTGATTGCCCAGACCCGAAACCGTCTTGAACAGGCTGGTGCGCGCGTCGCTTTCATCCGCGATCCTCGAGATCTTCGGGGCAACGCTTTTCAGTTGATCGACCTGGCTCTTGTCCTGGTCAGCCGTGTTCTGGGCGATGGCGATCTGCTGCCCGTACCAGACCCCGATGCAGACAAAAAGCGCGATCCAGGCAAAGAGCGCGAAGTAGTAGAACGGCTGCTTGCGCCCTTTGGCGGCCCGGGCGGCGAGGGTCGGCGCATCGAGCGTCACCTCGGCCGGGCAACTGCCCGTGGCCCGCAGGGCGAGCCCGACGAGTTCCGCCGTGAAGCAACTGTTGTCCTGCAGGAACGCGGTGTTGACCGACGGCCCAAGCGTGACGTTGCGCAGCGGGTTGAAATAGGCCACCGGCAGGCTGAGCTTGTCGCCGATGAAGAGATCGAGATAGGGCAACTGCGAGCTGCCGCCGGTGAGGAAAACCCGCTTCGGCGGCGCGCCGTTGAGCGTCGTGCGGTAGTAGGCGATGGACCGGTTGATGTCGACGTGCAGCTTCGTCATCGTCGTGCGGATGAGCTTCGAGATGCGCGCGGCATCGGCATCGTCCGGGTCGGCATAGACGCCGCCAAGCGAGACGAAGCCCTTGGCCTTCTTCAGCAGTTCCGCCGCGACGAACGGCTCCTGCATTTCGTTGCAGATGGCCTGCGAAATCTGGTTGCCCGCGATGGGCACGTTGCGAATCCAGAAGCTGTTCTTCTCGACAAAAACCAGATTGGTCGAACGCGCCCCCATGTCGATGATCAGCGCGCATTCGCCGGTCTGGAGTTCGCTGTAACGGAAGGCATTGAGCAAGGCGAACGGCGCCACGTCGACCTGCTTGATCGTGAGCCCGGTTTTCTCCACGGCCATGACCTCCGACTCGAGCACTTCCTTCTTGATGGCGACGATGACCGCCTCGGCTTCGCTCGAACCGGCGCTGCGCGCGGGCATCATCTGGTAATCCCACGTCACGTCGTCGATCGGGAACGGCACGTTCTGCTGCGCCTCGAAGCGCACGACCTGCTCGACCTGCGCCGCATCGACCGGCGGCAGCTTGACGAAACGCATGAAGACGCTCTGGCCCGAAATGGAAACATAAACATCCCGGCCCTTTTTGATCTTCTGCTCCTTGAGAATCTTCTGCAGCGCCGGAGTGATGAATCCGCCGCGCGCTTCTTCCTTGTTGGGATCGAGCCCCAGCTCGGCGGTGACGAAGCGCAGCAGCGTCAGCGCCCCGCCCTTGGAAACTCCGAATTCCGCGAACTTGAGCGTGCTCGTGCCAACGTCAACGGTCAGGATTTTTTGGGCGGAAGCCATGAAAAATGGTTGAGGATGAAATTCGGTACGACAATTGGCGGCCCGTGGCCTGGACTAATGGCCACCACCCGAATCCGGGGTGCTGATCGGCTTGAGCATCGGGTAACGGATACTATCCGCCATCAGGAACGGCGTTTGGTCCTGCCGAAGAACAAAATTGGGAATGGAGGCCAGGCCCTTGTTCCAGTCGGGACCCGATGGGTCACGCGGATTCTTGCTTTGGTAGTCCACCAGCTTGCCGTCCACGTAGGCCTCGACCCGCACGTTATACTTCCGGTCGAACGACTCGACGCCGCCGTTCCCACTGTATCGGGAGAGCGTGGAGGGATGTACGTAAACGACGCCGTACCCATCGCGGGCCTGCGCCAGGTTCAAATAGGTAACTGACCCAGTCAGGCAGATGGCCACGCCGTCCTGGCTGCCGGCCGGGATGGTTGCCGGGGGCGCATAGAGATCGCGCGCCTCCACATAGACTTTGAATTGCACCGAATCGATCCACGGATACTTCTTGGGATCCGGCGGATTGACCGAGTAGTGCCACTCGACCTTGAGCCAGTTGGCGTTGTCCGTGCTTGTGCCGCCGCTGGTGGAACCCACGACAGGAGCGGGCACCAACGTGGTGGTGACCGATTCCTCGTTGAAGAATTGGATGACGCGCGCCTGCGTCTGCGCATAATCCTGGCCAACGGAGGCCGCCGCCAGTGCAGCAACGGGCGGCTTTGCCATTTGCGCGACAGCCGTGACGAAGCCTGCCGTTGTCAACAATGTTATGACGCCCAAACTCCGCCTAAGTCCCGTTGCGCGAAATGACATAGTTGTATCTAGTTTCTTTCCCCATCACAGGTCAAACATTTTACGCGGAATCTGCATAAAACTGTCCGATGCGGACTTGCTTTGCCGGTTTAAAGATTTCCGGCCACAATTTCCAGCACGACCAACTCCAACGCGCGGCGCTTGTCACTTTCGCCGGTGAGCATTTCCCGCTGCGTGCGATAAATCGCCGCCAGTGCCGCGAACCAGAATCGCGCGGGCTTCCGCTGCCCGCGTTGCGCCGCCTGTCCCAGTGAATAGGTGCTGATCGGCTCGCCACTTTTCTTGCGCGGCAGGTAGGCGGTGCCTTCCGGCGAGACCGTCGCCGAGGCAAACCGTCCGCCCTTGATGCTCAGCATCCGGTTCTCGCCCAGCACCGCCGCCAGCGCCGCGAGCCGCACCTGCCCCGCCAGCAATATCAGGATGCCA
>Ga0209611_10010725_pt1 | contig 13410 bp, 13 predicted proteins | sample S1TSphgellanicum_3_FD_187693 | JGI IMG/M metagenome (GOLD analysis project Ga0209611, IMG submission 187693) | Host-associated microbial communities from peat moss isolated from Minnesota, USA - S1T2_Fc - Sphagnum magellanicum MG (SPAdes) (version 2) | ecosystem: Host-associated > Plants > Peat... | reverse complement strand
AATTGCCGAAAAACAGAAAATCTTGGTGTAGTAATGGTTTTAGGCATTCCCCTAAATTTATCTTGAACTGCCACCCTGCTCTAAAAACCCTATTTTTATGCGATCGCGCAAAGTCGGGGCTATAGTAAATTTGTATTCTAGGCTAGAACCCCTACTCAATCGTTCAGCTTTTTTCTAACTCAATTTAAAGTGGGCGAACCGGGAGCAACTACATATGTTTAGCTCATTTTCCCTGACCTAAAACTGCTTTTAGCCCTTCAAAAGCGATCGCTTTTGGGTCAATGCCTTGCCTATTCACCAGCACTACTTCCGTAGTATCCCGACTAGGTATGTATAACATGATGGAGACAAAACCGTAGGCACTACCAGTATGTCCAAAGGCGTCTCCACAAGGTGTCTGAAAGTGCTCGATGCCTAGACCGTATTCAGAGTTAATTTTGGGATTCTTAAATGCCAGCATTTCTCGAACGGTCTGGGAGGAAAGTAGGTCTTTTTTCAGCAATAGTCCCCGGAGAAAATTACTTAAATCCTCACCGTCTGAAATCAATGCCCCATCTCCCAGACCATTGCCATCATTGACTTTAGCTTGGCTTTGCAATTGACCATCATGGTCTTCGATGTAGCCAGTTGCCACAGGACCTGTGGGTGGTTCCCATAATTCCGTATAGGTATTTTTCAATCCCAAGGGATTCAAAATCCGCTCTCGGACCGCTTGGGTGAGGGTCATTCCCGTGGTTTGCTCAATAATTAGTTGTAGGAGGATATAATTGGTATCAGTGTAGGAAAACTCCTCACCCGGAGGAGCTTTGGGCTTTTGATCATAGATGTACTGGATAGCTTCAGTTGCCTTCCAAGGTTGTGAACGATCTCTAAGCTTAGCAGCCTCGAGGAAAGCTGGTGTTGAAAGGTATTCTGCAACTCCACTGGTATGGTTGAGCAGTTGACGCACGGTAATTTTGTGACTGTAGGGAATGCGATCGCTGATGTCCTTTGGTAGGTAGGTAGATATTTGTCGGTCTAGGATAATTCGCCCTTCTTCTACTAATTGCAGCACCACCACAGCGACAAAAGTCTTACTGGTGCTGGCGATGGAAAAGCCATCATTGGGCTGCATAGGTTCTTTAGACTCTAAACTGCGGACACCAGCCGCCCCACTCCAGTAGCCATTAGGAGTTGAAATATACATTACTGCACCTGGTACCCCTTGTCTATTGACCACTTCATCCAGGATGGCTTGGAGCCGAGTAGCTGGAAATGGTTTAGTAGGGGTAGTAACTGACTGTGCCATTGCACTCTCAAGGCAACTATTGTCACCCAGGAATCCATAAACACTTAAGGTTACGAGAATAGTTGTGGCAAAGAGAACATCAAATCTGAGCAACATTTTTAAGTTCATTTCGATTCCTCGTAGATCTAAACTAAATCATGCTGAATCAGACTAGTTCTTGAGTAAGATAGTTCACTTTAGCGATAGGCGACACGAAGACTTTGGATTAAAATAACGAGGGAAGCGATCGCCATTAACCCACCCCAAAACCAATAGGGCAGGAACAGATTCTGCTGTATTATTGCAGTATCAGACAGTCCCAAATAACCAGCCCGATAGCTAAATAGATAATCTAATTGGTGGTAAGTACTTACACAAGCCTGGACACCCAAAAACTGAATAGTCAACCCCTGTACCCAACGGGGACTGCTCAGGGCTATTCCCAGGATTGCTACGCCCAGCAGGGGTACTAGGAGTAATCCAAACCAGGAACGTACCCAAATTAGTGTTGATATGAGTAAAAAACTCCCTAAAATTTTTAAACTTAGGGAAGCAGCATGAAAACTGCGAGAAGCTAGAAGTAAAGCAGCACCAGCAATAGGGGGTCCCATGGGACCAGCCGCAGCCACTAGCGAGGGTCCAATGGGTCCGAAGAAGGATAAATGTGTATAATAAGCCACACCTGAACCATCACTAAAAATTACTAATCGCTGAAACTGTCCACCCAAAGCCAGTGCAATTAAGCCATGACCCATTTCGTGAAACCAAGTTGCCAGGATGCTAAAGGGGTAGAGGATATAACGACCACCAGGTAATTGCCAGAGGATACTTGTGGCGATCGCTGCCCCTACTAGCCAGGTTAGTCCCATGCGCTCAACTTCAGGAGGGGCTTCTTGAGTGAGTAAGGAGCGGACATTTTCTGGTTCCTGCATAGTTGAACTTCCAGTTTTGATGAGTATTATTTTATTTTGGAGCAATATTGAGTTTCAAAGCTAGTTTTAGGGATAAATCTCCAAGATACCAGTCCAGTGTAGGATGGACATTAAATTACGTATTCTCTACCCATAATTTTGTAACACCAAATTATCCGCATCGAGGTAGCCCCTAGATTTATCTATGGGGGTAAGATGGGGGCGAATTTATTCGCCGTTAAGAGGATGTTTGAAAAGGGTCAGATTGAGCCTCAAGTGCAACTCAGGGGGGCGTTGGCGTAGCCGCAGTTTCTGCATCGCAAACCCCAAAACCCTTATTCTCTCGTACCCGCTTCTCAGAGGCTGGGGTAGTAAAATCTACGCTGAAGGACTTTTCAAACACCCTCTAAAATCACATTATTGATATAGTCCTCTAAATCGTGGCGTTTTTTAGAATCAGGCAGTCGAAAACACCCATATAATAATTCATGAATAACTACTGTAGTAGTGGCTATTTCATGTTGACGCAATCTGATCTTTTCTATGACATTTTGGTTGGGATTGGAACGTTTAGCCTCTGATAAAATATTGGTATCTAGTAAATACTTAAGAGTCATAAATTAATCTCTTTTCCTGGTGATTTATCCCGTAAGTTTTCAAAAGTATCATCATCAATACTTTCTAAATCTACCCTTTGTCTAAAGGCTTGTAAAGCTGACCAAAAATCATGAACTTCTCTAAGTTCTACCAAAACTTCTTGATTATCAGGAAAATTTACATCCTCCAATAATTCAATTATTCTGCCTCTTTTGATACCCTTGACAAACATAGTCTTAACCTCTTTAATAAATCCTCTAAAAATCATTTTACTAGCTAATCAACTGATAGAGGGGCGAGGTGGAATTGATATTAGTAGTGATATCAATCGCTAATTTTTCCCACACTTGGCGATCTAATACGGTTTGGTTAAACGAAAATCCCAATTTTGGTAATCATAAGAACACTCGATAAGTGGGAAACGAGCGTGGCTTTAGCCGGTGAGAGGGAAACACGCATCCTAGGGTGTCGTGACTCAAATAACGTTTACCTATTGCTAGGTGGTCTGGTCAACACAGCTTGCTTGATTTCTCTTACAGAGCTTCAGCCCTTTAAGGGCTGGGTTGCTGACATCAAGGTTGATTATTTCGTTTCATTATTGAGAATAATATCAATTATTAACCTGATCCAGAACCGTATTGTTTCTACTTCTATTTCGGCAAAATTTATTTCCGACTCTTGTGGCGGAATTTGTCTTTTTCCTTTGCCTAGCAATTCCTTTTGGAAAATCGTTCTAAACCCTCCCATGTAGAGCGGACTGGTTCGCGGGTCCGTGGGTCGTGAAGACCAACCTCTTCGAGTGTTTTGTCCCAGCGTCCGTAGTTACAGGGCGCACAAGTTACAAGGATGTTGTCCAAGTCGTTGTTGCCACCTCTGGAATGCGGCAGCAAGTGGTCGTATTGGAGCCACATCGCTTGGAAAGCTGCGTGCTGTTCGGGGTTACTGTCTCTCCACGGTAACGCATCCGAATAAACCTCCTTAATGGCTTTGCGGATTTCCTTGCGAATGACAGGGATGCCGCAAAACCTGCAATGGTAGCCGTCGCGCTGATGTAGAATTTTCTTCTCAGCAGCTGTGGGCATCCGCTTCTTGGTGCGTTGATCTTTCGGTAGTCTTGGTGGTGCGCCAGCTGTAACTCGATACTTGATATAAGGGCTTTTGGGACCCCAAATAGACTCAGTCCACTCTCGAATTACGGGCATATCGGCAAGACGAATTAGTGACTCGGCTAAATCAGTTCGTCCAGCGTGGTGGGCTGATACCGCTTCATCAAGGAGACGTGCGGCATCGGCAATCTGGGGAATCGGCTCCCTAAGGCAGAGACGCTCAGGCTGTTCCATATGTAAATCCTACTTAGAGCTACAGGGAAAATTTAATAATAGTATTACACAATGTACTTAGTAATATCTAAATGTAGTTCAGCCTGCTTGTCAAGCCATATGGGAGTATGTCACCAATGTGTAGTAGTTTTTATACTCATGAGTTAAAACGCTCTACTTACGGGCTTTCAACTACCTCCTCATTGCCGAGGCACTCAAATTATGCACCTTCAAAAGTGACATACACCCCTGTTTCAAGTTAGAAGCGATGACCGAATGTCCACGCGATGTTTAGGGTGGAGGGATAGGGGAGAGATGGGCAGTAAGCAGATCAGCAAGTAAAACTGGTTAAGTGTGTCTGCCTTTAGGTAGCATAAAAAAAAGGAAAAATAGCTATGCAAAACCTCACCAGAATTACCCGCAACACAGAAGTAATGGGTGGTAAACCCTGTATCCGGGGGATGTGGGTTACCCTCGATACAATCGTTGGTTTAATGGCATCAGGGCATACCTTCAAGGGACTTCCAGAAATTAAATTATCCCAATTTATGGACTCAAAACGACTGTTACTCCCTCTGCTCCCCTGGGAATTCGATATTTTTTAGTTGGAAGTCCCCAATGACATCCTCGTCGCATATCCCTACTTAGAACAAGGAGATATATATGAAGCACTTGCCTATGCTGCTTGGTGGGCAGAAAAACATGAAAATATTGATTGACATGAACCTGTCCCCAGATTGGGTAAAGGTAAGTAATCGAACAAAATTAATTACACAAAGGGTTGGGCTGAAATCCTTGACTAGCAAAGAATTAGTCAATAACTAATATGTAATTAATTCTGTCCAGGTACTTATTCGAGAAATACAATATTGAAGCTGTTTACTGGTCGTCGGTCGGAGACCCGCCTGAAAAAGACAGAGTAATTATGGAGTGGGCAAGAGATACAGGATACATTGTATTGACCCACGATATTAACAGACTAGGCGACAGCAATAGGTGGGACAGAGCTTCACAGCAGCGATGCTCGACCCTTTGCAATCTGGAACCTTCTCTCTGTAATTTGTCACGCCTTAAGTTGATACCCGCAATAAACCTTGCTCTAGCATTGGTGTGATTTTAGGCATGACCGTACCTGTGATCGATTCAGACTGGTAACGGACGGTGAGGATTGCTGGTTCAAACCGATTAAGTTGACACTAAAGTTTGGAAGGGGAAAAAACGTCACAGGAAATTATACACTTTCTGCCACGTTTTATGCGTCGCAGATTCAGGAGGGAGAAGACCTCACTCCTGTCCTCTTTGAGAGGAGAATTGAGAAGTCGCATATCATGAGATGCATGCAGCCAACCATTCTTATGCTTGCAGAGAAGTTCTCTGCATACACCCTCACCGAAGGGGAAGGAACGGTACCCCGTTGGCTGATATGTGCCATCAGAGAACTCTGAAATTAAATATAACTAGCCCGGATTTCTCACAAGCCGAAGCGTTAGTGTAGCCACAGTTTCTACATCGCTATGACAAAACCTTTGTCCTGCATAGATTTGGCGCGTTTTAGACGAGCGTACAAATCATGACAGGATTTTCACGGGTATTTTACCTCAAGTCCAGATAGCATAGACATTTTGGGCTTATTGTTAAAATCTTGGTGAGAAATCCGGGGAAAGGGGTAGCTTGTTTCAAGAATCTTTGCCGCCGACAATTTCTTTTTGGATAAAACTAATTTGTGCTGCTAATTCTTGCCGAGTAGAGGCTCTAAGTGTATACCGGAAAATAAACCAGGTGACATAACCCATTCCAGTCAACTGAAACAATAGGTCTGCCAGAGGGATATCATCTACTATATCTAGTACATCTAGAACTAGTTTAGCTGTACTAGCGATAGCAGTAATATAAGCAATGCCAATAATTGATTGCTTGCATCCGGTAGCAAATCTATTTAAGTATTTAGGTAACTGATCCAAGAAGGTAGGAAATGTTCCACCAATTTGCTCTCTTGGGGATAATGGTTGATCAGTAGGTAGTAGCAATGGGGGAGTTTCAATTTTTAAGCTTTCAGGGCTAGAGATTAGCTCGGTTGATGATTTTTCGCTCTCCATAATTAAAGGTCTCATCTGCTGAGTACGAAGATCAAACTTAGCCAACTTCATCAAAGGGGAGTAAATGGCATTGTGCATATCCCGGGCCATATTCACCGCACCTTCAAAACCCATGTAAGGGCCATTGTGGTAGCCATGACCATTGACGTAGGGGAGATGAAGTTTCTTCACTAGGGCCCCAACCCGTGGACCGGTGAGGACCAAATCTGGCTGCACCATCTCCAGCACCTCGAAGAACTCCAGTTCGTTACCATCATCAATATAGATGGTTCCTTCGTCACCTCTGGCAAGCACTTTTTCAAAGTCTTCTTGGTGTCCAAACTTGGAAGACATCGCCACCACTTTCATCCCCAAATCATCTTCCAGAGCCTTAGTCCAGTGCCACAATCTCGGACCACCTGTCCAGATACAAACCTTCTTACCCTTCAGGCGCTCTTTATACCAATCCAACTTAGATTTATACTTAGCCACTTCTTCGGCAATCAAAGCTTCGGCGCGGTCTTCAATGCCAAAGAAAGTACCAATTTTGCGTAACCCTTCTTGAACATAGTCAAAGCCCCAGGTATCCACGTCAATGCGGGGGATACCATACCGCTTCTTCAACTCATTGGCAATATACCCCGCAGACCGGGCACAGTTAGTTACATTCAACTGCGCTCTGTGCATTCCCCGCAGGGAGTCGTAGGTGCCGTTGCCGGTAAAATGGGCAATGATTTGGATGCCCATTTTTTCCATATATTTTTCTAAGACAAAGGTATCACCTTGAATGTTGTAGTCCCCAATGACGTTGATGGTATAGGGACTAGTAATTTCTGGCTCAAAGGTCCCGACCTTGTCATTTACCCAACCGATATTGAAGACGTGGTGTCCCTTGGACTGGCTCACCCCAGCAAAACCGGGACACTCGACGGTGAAGATATCAACATCACCAAGTTCCGCTTCCACTTCTTTGACTACCGGCTTGATATCATCCCCAATCAAAGCTGTGGAACAGGTGGTGTACACCATCATCCGCTTGATGTCGGGGAATTCTGCGAAGGCTTCTTTAATCGTCTTCTTCAGCAGCTTCTCCCCACCGAAGACAATATGCTGTTCCTTCATATCCGAGGACCAGGCATACTTAATTTGGAAGTTGCCGTTGTCACTGGGGTAGCGTTTGGTATGCCAGGTATCGTAGGAACAGCCGACGGGTCCATGTATTAACTGGATGGTATCCTTGAGGACACCACCAATTACTAGTTTGGCACCACAATAGCTGCATCCACGCTCTGATAAAGAGCCGGGGATGGTTTCGACGTTGGCACTGGGGAGAAACTGGCTTGTATCTTCTCCCTTCTCTTTTATATAGATGTGATTTTGGCGTTCGGGAATTGTCTCATCGCATTTAAACAACTTCATTGGCATAGTTAATGGCTCCTTATATAGCTAATCAGAAGTAGGATGGTTTATTGGTCTTGAATTCTGGGGGAAAACTATTGGGGTTTCCTTGATTTCAAAATCCTATCAACACTAGGAATTAATATTAGTAATTCTGGTAACAATCAAGTAAGTAATTTAGGTAAATTAACAGTTATATGCAAGATTTCAACTGAGGAAATAGACAGAATAGTCTAACTATGTCTGCCAAATTAAACAATTTAATTGCTCTCCTAATTTGGCGCTATTTTTGTATCTCCAAATAGCAAAATAACGCAATTATTAGTCTTTCCGCTCCCTATCTGATCACTAATTGTAACCCCCAATACTGTTTGTAAATTATTTGGTCAGCGCAAGTAATTTGGCTAAATGTATGATATTCTTTATTTATAGGGAATCTAAACCACTTCAGGCACAGAGGATCTCCAAGCACTGGCACTGTAGTGAAGAAACTAAATTCCACAGTTTGATGAACTGATGGTCTTTCTCCGCAAGTTTCTGGAGGATTGTGGAAGTAATAGATCTGTAGTAATACCAGAGTTTTAGGGAGACTTTGGTCTGCTTGCAGTTCATCAATCACTTTTGGGATGAAGGTATTTTTTCCATTCTCCTGCTCCCTAGCTAAAACTCTCATCCTCCCAGGATTTTATGTTTTAAGCCTCTCAAAGGCGCTACTTTCATTATCTTTTAGGCTGGGGGTAAAGCATCAAGGGAGTAGGAGAACTATTTTTCTGAATTTACAAAAAAAATCACAGAATAGAAATCTATAACAGCATTTACGATTTAGTTAATTGATATTGATGAAGCATTTTAAAAAGGATGTAATCTCTCAATGACTAAACCGAAAACAACCCGTAAATCTGTTTATGATCGCATCCTAAATACAGCATCAGGCTTGTTTTATCGAGAAGGAATTCGCAATGTTGGTATTGACAGAATCATTGCGGAATCTGGTGTCGCTAAGATGTCGCTCTATAATCACTTCAAGTCGAAGGATGCATTAATTGAAGCGTGGCTACGGCAACAAGATGAACAATGGTGCCAATGGCTCAAAACCACAATTGAGCAACGAGCCTCTGACCCATCCCAACAACTACTAGCAATATTTGATGCACTGCGGGAATGGTTTGAGGGCCCAGATTTCCGGGGTTGTGCATTCATTAACGCTTCTGTGGAATTAGCCAATGCTGACCACCCTGGACATCGAGTAGCATTAGAGCATCAACAATCGATCTACCGCTATATCCAGAACATTGCTCAAGCAGCAGAAGTTCCATCACCAGAACAGTTAGCCCGACAATTGCTCCTCCTCGTGCAAGGTGCGATAGTGGTTGCCATGATGGAAGGAAGTTGGTCAACTGCTTCACAGGCGAAAAAAGTGGCAGCAACCCTAATCCAGGCAGCATCTAAATCCAGTGTTACCCTTGCTAAACAAAATGGGCATCTGCCGTATTGAATGCCAACTTGATCACGTCATAGCGATGTACGTTGCCAGGTATATGACTCCGAGGTACTCTGGCAATTAAAGTTTTTCCACCCACCTTTACCCAAATACTACACATCCCAACGCTACTTAACACCCGTTCTACTAGCCCTTCGATAACTACCGAATCCGGTTTAGAAGCGGTATTGCCAAAATCGAAAGTATCACCTGATAAACAACATGCTGTAACTGGTTTTTTGAGTTCCCCAGGGTATAAAAACTCTATCCCGTTTGCCAGTTTGATCAAACAACCACGGCTACTCTGTTCTGCCCGACACGGAATAATATTATCTACCCCTACCAGTGTAGCAAGCTGCTCATTAACTGGTCGGCGGATGATGCTGTCTAAGTCATCATCCTGGACGATATGGCCGTCAATTAAAGCGATCGCTCTATCTGCAAAATGTAGGATGTCAGTGAAATTATGACTGACTAGTATAACTGCTGATCCCCTAGCTTGGGCCCACTGTCTAATTTTCTCGATCATCTGCGGACGTATTCCCACATCTAGGGAGGCAGAAGGCTCATCCAGAAGTAGCAGTTCAGAATCGGCAACCAACCCACAAGCGATACAAACTCGTTTGGCTTCACCACCAGACAGAGAACGAGCTGACCGATTTGCCAGGTGTTCACAGCCAAAGGTTGCTAGTGCAGTATGTACTCTTTGCTGAATCTTGTGGGCTGGTGTCCTACGAAACTTTAAGACCTTGGCAACATTATTAAAAACAGTGTCATTCAGGAGTAATGTTTCCTGAAATACCAAAGCTGAACGCCGCCGCAATAATGTTTGATTAACTCTGCGGACATCCTGGCCAAATAATTGGATTTCCCCACGGTAGGGTTGCAGGAGGTTAATGGTTCTTAGCAAAGTGCTTTTACCAGCACCATTGGGTCCAATGACAGCCACTAGTTCCCCTGGACGGACTGTAAAATTGTCAATTGACAGGATATTTTTACGTGTTTTGCTATCGACACTAACCTGCCGCATATTCAAGACATGGTCTTCAGAATTCATAGAATTTTTTTGTCATGCTGTAGAATGGTCAGCAACACAATCACGGTGTATGTAATGATGAGAAGGATATATGCGATCGCCATAGCCACATCGTAATTCCCCTTCCCTACCTCCGTAACAATAGCCGTTGTCAGAACTCTTGTTTGCCCCTTAATATTGCCGCCCACCATCATAGATGCACCAACTTCCGAGATGACGCGACCAAAGCCGGCAATAACAGCAGCCATTAACCCTAACCGCGCTTCCTTAATCAGCAACCAGTTAACCTGCCACCGCGTTGCCCCCATTGACAAAAGTCGCCAGCGGAGTTTCGGATTAATACTGTTAATTGCTGTAAAACTGAAACCAGCGACGATGGGAAAAGCAATGATTGCTTCCGCCAGGATCATAGCTGTGGGTGTATAGATTAAATTAAGGTCCCCCAGTGGTCCAGATCGCCATAAAAATACACTGACTACTAAGCCAATAACAACAGGTGGCAATCCCATCCCAAAGTTAATCAGACTACTCAAAGTCTGCTTGCCGAAGAAATCCACCAATGCCAGCCACATTCCCAAGGGTAGCCCCAGTAAAACGCTAATGGCTGTAGCTGTTCCAGATACAAACAATGTTATCGTCATTACCTGGAAAACATCACTATTGCCATCAGTTAATAACTCAAGAGCTTTGAAAGCTCCATCAATGATTGTATTCACAAATCTTTTCAAGAATGGGAAAAGAATATCGAAATATGGTAACCGTTCACACTCTCCCCGATAAATCAAGGGTGTTGACGATTTGGTTGGGGGAGTGAATAGTTATGAAATATGCCCTAGAGCAACACTTGAATTAAAGACCGTAATTTTTTTCCGTTCTACCCGCATCAACATAAAATAGCGGTTGTTTGAACTCCTTTCTCCCGTGGGCTGCAATTATTTTCTGTCCTTCAGGAGATAGGACAAAATTAATAAACGCTATTGCCCCTGCAGTGTTGACTCTGGGGAATTTTTTAGGATTCACCTCCATGACATGGTAGAGATTTAACAGCTTTTTATCTCCTTCCACCAGCACTTTCAAAGAAGATATGTTTTTCTTCTGAAATATATATGTTGCCCGATCCGATAAGGTATAGCCTAGTTTCTGATTAGCAACTTGCAAAGTGTCCCCCATCCCCTCACCTGTTTGCAGATACCAGCTACCGGAGGGGGTGAGATTTGCCTGTTGCCATAAATCTTTCTCGAGCTTGTTAGTACCTGAGTCATCACCCCGTGATATAAACAAGGCTCGGCTCCTAGCAATTAGGGAGAATGCTTCTACAGCACTCTTTTTTCCTCGGATCTTAGCCTTGTCCGTATCAGGACCAACAATCACAAAGTCATTGTGCATTACCAAGTGGCGATTAATTACCGCACCCTCGGCTACAACTTTATGTTCGGCTTTAGGTGAATTGACGAATAAGGCATCAACCTCCCCTTTTTCCGCTAGAGCTAGAGCTTGTCCGGTACCGACTGAAACCTTTTTGAGCCTATATCCTGTTCTCTTTTCAATCGCTGGGACTAAATCATCTAGTAGTCCACTATCCTCAATACTGGTTGTCATGGCCACAATCACATTTTTGTTTCCTGTGGATTGTGCCAGAGTTGGTTCCTGATGGACCACATTACTACCAAAGCCAATGCAGAGGACTGCGAGAAGACTTACCAAACACCCATCGCGCAAAGTTCGATGATTGATCATATTGCACTCTCCTACCAATTCGCTTGCCAATATTCTTTACTTTCGCAAGTAAAGCTTACGCTGCTAAGTATAAGCAGGTGTCGAGTAGGAAATCAACCGTTTGTGTTGTTTTCCAGACATTTACCATGATTAAGCATCAATGCGTGTTAGTTTGTGTTCCTGTTTTGGTGCTAATCATTTTTGTGCTCTAGGGTGGAAAGTAGCAATCTGCGTAAACGTTTACCTTATCGATACGCCACAGTATTTTTTGCAGCTTACTTAGCAGATAAATACTTTTGTATTCGTGGTAATTACGTATTATACGTTGTTTTCGCAACACTTGAGCTATAAGGTGGACGACTCAAGAGACGGATCTTGATACTCTACACAATTACTCCCATCAGGAGTGAAAAACGTCCTGTTATACCGCCTTTCTTGCCTACCCCTGTCCCCTGTTAAAAGTTACGTTCTTATGGCGGGAAGTCCCTAACAGGAAAAGTCAGGCTGGAAGTTGCATAGTCTATGGGAGAATTTAAATGTTTGTTTGAAATGCAAATAATGACACGATAAAACGCTTATTCTATCAAAATTTAACCTTAGCTTTTGCTGTTATTATTTCTGCAAATCTAAGTCCTAGTTATGCTTTTAAACAGAGTGATTCAGATCAGCTTTGGAGAACTAAACAATGTCCCAGGTGTAACCTCAGTGGTTTTGATTTTGAAGGTAATTGGCATCTGGTGAATGCTAACCTTGCCGGAGCCAACCTCACCGGAGCTAACCTTACAGGATCTGACCTCACAGGGCATAAAGGATATTACCTCAAACAACCCCTTGTTCAGTTTGTCCCCCGAATCCCACGTCTATTCCTCCGACCCAGACGGCCTATCCCACCCACCCAACCATCTGGTGTATAGATCACAATAAACTTGTTGAGGTATAGCCTAAGGTTGCTATTATACTCTGCACGGTTTGGCGCTTTACTTTTAAAATCGCGCTTGAGGTTACAGGCAAAGTTTTTTTGCCCAGGCAAAAGTCCAGAAATCAGCCGTTTTTAGTATAAAGGTCATACTGGGGACTATAGTAATCCGGTTTGATGGGCGAGAAATTATTTCAAAAGGATTACAGAGAATTAGTGATTGGGGACTAAGAAGCAGGCGAGATAGGGGAGTCCTCAAATCCAAAGTCCCCAACACCTAGTCCGCAATCCGCCGCTCATGCTGGAACAGAGGTGAGATTGGGAAATTGATCTATTCTCCCCAAATCTAAAATCTTAAATTGTTCACTGCCAAATGTAGATCAGGACAAACAAAACAATCCAGATCACATCAACAAAGTGCCAGAAAATAGAGGTAGCATTGATACCAAAATGACTTGTATCGTAGTTACCAGGTATGAAAGAGCGAACCCAAACAATCATCTGTAACACAATACCAGTGAGAACATGCAAGCCGTGGAAACCTGTAAGCAGATAAAAGGTGCCACCGAATACTCCAGAAGTGAAGCCAAATTCTAGATGACTCCATTCAATTGCTTGTCCGACTAGAAAGTAACTACCCATTGCCATTGTTGCTAACAGATACAGACGAAATCCCTTGAGGTTGTGGCGTTGGA
>Ga0209611_10010724_pt1 | contig 13410 bp, 15 predicted proteins | sample S1TSphgellanicum_3_FD_187693 | JGI IMG/M metagenome (GOLD analysis project Ga0209611, IMG submission 187693) | Host-associated microbial communities from peat moss isolated from Minnesota, USA - S1T2_Fc - Sphagnum magellanicum MG (SPAdes) (version 2) | ecosystem: Host-associated > Plants > Peat... | reverse complement strand
CGGGGCACGGTCAAGCAAACTGCCCCTAACAATACGCCCTTTTTCTGGACTCTAAAAATGGAACCATATGGGGTTAAAAGGCCACTATATTCTTCTTTTGGATTTTTTTTTAATTTTTAAATTCCACTTTCGGTTTTAAACCAGTAGGACAAAACACACTTTTTTTGTATGGACTCTAAACAGGGGACCATGTGGGGGCAAAAGGCCACTATATATATATATATATTCCTCAGTTTTAAACCATTACTATTGTAGAACAAATTTGGTATATCCCTTTTCAGAATTCTAGGCTTGAAAAATAACTGGGACCCAAACTAGTTTTTCCACCAATTTTGGTGGTAAACTGGTGTTTCCTTTTTTCCTGAGCACCTGCACTGCTGCTACATATATTTTCACTGCTCCTACCTGTACAACTACTATAATTACTCTCGAACCCTTGTGCATTAAATGCTGAGTTTCAGCATTTCATACCCAGATTTAATAAAACTTCCTTATTTGAAAGAGGGGGATGGAAGGCCGAAAGCAGAGGAGATAGGGCGGTGCAACAGAGGGTGACTTTACGGATAACTCTATTGTATGTCATTTTGTCAAAGAAATTGTGTTGCAAATAGAGATCATTGAACCCTCTTTTTTTTTGGCTGCCCAAAATCTGAGGGATTATTGTTACCTTCTGTGAACTTGGATCTGCCCATTGGGGTGACATATTCCAGCATCAGTGCTAGGTGGTGTACATTAAATGGCAATGTGTTTACATTGATGTGGTTTGGGCTATATTATTGCCATGTTCACATTAAAGATTTTTTTTTGTTTAACGGTTAGGGTTAGGGTTAGTCTGGATTGTTATGAGGGGATCGATGATTATTATTATTATTATTATTATTATTATTATATCCACATTGAGATTTTATAGGAAAATTCATCATAGCATTTGTCCCGCTATCTATTGAATGCATGGCATTGAAAAAACTCCATTGTACATCTTTTGCATGGGATTCAAAATTTGGAACTTTGTCGTAATATATAAAAGCTTTAAAATCCTTATTATGACCATTCCAAGGGTTTTTTGGACAATTATAAGGCAATAGATTTCACTACTTTTTTGGGTGAGCTACACTTGAATTTTAGATGCTGAAATAAAAAGTTTAAAAAGTCATGAACACATTTTTATTTGTTTCTCTCTTCTTCATAGGTAAATATGTAAATATGTGTTTGTGGGGGTATTATATTGGCTTGTGAGAAATAGATGCATTTTAGTAGTGGTTTTATTTCCAATTGTTCACCTCCTATTGGAAAGTTGATATATTCCAAACTTATCATAGCCTAATTTATTATTCAAAATAACTTGTTATATGATTCACATAAATTGCAATTCGGAAGGTGTAAGACCAAATATTTTTTTATTATAAATTCTCATGTTGTTCCAAAAGTGTTGGTTGGGCACAAAAGAATTTGAGCAAATCTGGCTATAAATAATAAATAAATAAATCTAGGGATCCTATTACATGTTGGCAAATCAATAGAACCTACTAGGTAAATATGGCAATTTCAAAAGAAGAAAACTATAAATTTAACCAAATCCTGCAAAAATCATGACAATTTCATAACTTTTTTCCTCAAAATGTGGCATTTTTTTTTAATTTCAAATTTTTCCTTTAGCCACATTGCTTGGGACTTTTTTTAATAGCAAAACACTATATTTTCTCCCCCAAAAAAATCAATTATAAGGATAAGGAAAAAGTGAAGAACATCATTGCAATTGTTGAAACTACCTTATTCAAGTCTACAATTGCATGACGTGATGAAACTAAATTCAATAAAAATTCCAAAAACAAATTTGCAAGATGAAAACCAAGAATCCATTCATTACTTTTATTCATAGCAAATAGGTAAAGCACATTGAGACGAATTGACAACCACAAACTACTTTCATTAAACTATCTTAAGTTGGATTATCCTAGTCAAATTATTAGGAAGGAATGAGGAAAAGTTGTGTTTTACAACCAATCAATTTGTACTTATATTTAATTGATTGACATTTGTGACTTGAATCCTTCTTGCAATTATAAATTTTGCCACCTCAATTTTTTTTGTTCATTTACAATCACGTATATAACTATAATGGTGTATGTGTTCTACCATGATGTGTATAATTCTCCACTTTTTTTTTTCATCCATGTAAACATCTTAAAACCTCTTCAATCACATGCTTGACCACCTCATGGTAACCAAAGCAATCCTACTTCTTGGTCATTACAACTTATGATTCTTATAATTAAAATTGTCTTACCATTTATGCAAGCACTAGGTCAATCTAGTAAGTAGGTAGGTGATAGGAGGGTTTGACTTTGGTAATAAGTAAGTACATTATATATAGGTAAGTAGGTTAAAGGTGGGTAGGTGATAGGTAGGTTGGGAATTAGTAATACATACATAAGGTAGATGGGTTGGGATTTGGTAATATGTAGGTTGGTTGTTTGGTAAGTATGTAATAGGTGGCGAGGTTGTAAAAAGGTAGATGTGTTGAAATATTGAACGTCTACCTAGTTACAATCTACCTACCTTTCAGCTACCTACTGACATAAGTAGTGTAAGAAGACTTGAAATAAACATGTTCACAATAATATGTTGCTAATTATTATAACTACTTGAATGTGTGATGATTTGGTTAAGGACTTTATTCTTAATGTGAAGATGGGGGTTTGAATTTCATTTGTGACAATTTATACTTGCCACCTACTTACATGCATGAAGAGCTAGGCTAGGTAAGCATTTAAAGATAGTTAACTAGGCTTAGTAGATAGGCTAAGTTAGGTAAATTAGGTTAAAAAGGATAAAATAGATAATTGAGGTAAGTAAGGTAGCTAGGTAAATAGGTTAGATAATATATTTGGGTTAGGTAGCCAAGTAGGTAGCTTGTTAGTTTAGGCAATAAACTAATGAACGACAACAAAAATATTTAAATGAATGTTGATTTGGCAATGTAGTCATATATGCAACTTTGACAAAACTAACACATCACATGATGTGTAGTTAATTGAGGCATGCCACATGTTAATTAATATCCTTTAATGTTAGTTCAACAAAAATATAACTAAACAACTAAAAAGAATAATTAAACATATGTTGATATGAAAATTATCATAATCGTATATGCAATTGTCAAAAGACTACTACACCATGCGATGTGTGAATTAATGAACCAAGTCACATGCCAATTCATTTGTTTTTATAATGCCAACTTCACAAGAAAACTTGGCCATGAATAATTGAATCATCTCCCAAGCACCCCTCACCATGTGCATTCCACATCAATAATGATATCAAGTATGTAGGTATAATATATATCAATTATGAAAGTATTTTTTCCTTGAAGAAATATTCAACAATGAATTGCATTTTGCTTCATTTGAACAAAACATGAAATAAAAAACACATGCCAAAATGGAAACCAAGGTTTAATTCTCATCACCAACATCTATTATATGTTGTTACATATATGATTGCATACATATTTTATGTATGTATATATGTACACAAATATACATAAATATTTGGTGGGCCTTAAGTAGGTAGGTATTTATTACATGTTTAATAATTACATTTTTGGGTCATAATGTTTTTTAAATAGGTACTTATGACACATACCTATTTATATACACTTGTACAATTCATGGTTTTTTAAGTTGTTTAAGTTGATTGTTTTATTCACCTTGACTTATGAACATGTCCATTTGATTATAGACATGTGGCCTGAACAACATGTGCATTTTTTGATTAATGAATTTAACTATAATGACCTATTTTACTATCTATTGTCATAGTCAACATCTAATAAAGTTGTACAAAAAATTTGACCATCTTGGTCAAAATGGCCAATGGATTATTTACAATGCATCACAAAATTGCTCCTTCCATATATTTGTGTTTTTCCAACATTTTTATAATGTGTTCAAAGTTAAGTGTTGATACAATCATTGATCTAAACATTATGTCACAATGCCATCACAATATCGTATCAATGTTTATATCAACACTTAGCTTTGAACACATTGCTAAAATGTTATAATATCACAAATATAGGAAGGGGGTTAGTTTGTGATGTGGGACATCTAATCAAGTTAAACAAACCAAAATGAAATGTTTAGTCAAAATGACAAATGGTTTTTTAATCAAATTTGACATCATATGTTACTTAATAGGCTAAGTTAAATAGTTATTACTTAGGTTAAGTAGGTATGTAACCAAGGCCTATCTACTTACCTACCTATTACATATTTATTATATGTAAGTAAATAGCCTAGGTGTTAAGGCCACTCAATGAACTATTGAGTTTTGAAAGAAATAAAATAAGGGAACAAAGATAAAATCTTATTACTCCCCTTAGGTAAGCAAAAAGCTTCAACACAAAGGGGACTATCTAATCTCAATAGGGTAGCCTCATAAATTTTCTACATAAACAAACATGGAAGGAATAATATTTGCATACAAAAAGTCAAAATACTCCATACATATGAAAGAAAACAATTGCACATAGAATTATGCGTATAAAAGTATGGCATGAAAAAAAAATTATTTCATAAAATATTCTCATGTACATTCCATAAAGAGATAGATCCTTAGCACCTTTAAGAAATAAGTCAGAAATAGTGGAACAAGAAGTTAGCCTATTTCCAAAAAAATTGGTCATAAATATACACAATGTAAATTAATAATACAAATTGGTTTTGGTAAAAAAGTTTTCAATACAGTAAATTTGATAAAGGAAATTTGGTAAGGAAAAACCAATTACAATCAAATATTAATAAACTACCAGTTTTAATAAAATATACCTTCAACATCATCCCCCTTTCTAATTGGGATTACATTTTCATAATTACACTTTTTACACTACTCTTCCATACTTGTAGCTTCTATTTCTTCAACCCTAACATCTACCCCTAAAATTTCCATTACAACAACAAGATTTAGTGTGATGGTAGCAAGGATAACTATTGTTTCTGGTTGTACCAAAATTGAAGTCCCTCCCTTCATATCAAATTCAACCATTGAATTTGCACGCTCGTTGTTGACGACGGTCGTGTCAAAAAGCATATCATCAATTGTTCCATTAAAAAAAACTATAATTTTTATAGGCATAGAGGTTGGAAAAGGTGCATCACCTTCGACTTCGTTGAAACCATGTGCAACACCAGATAAAATCTTAGTATTAGAAGTTACTTTAGGTTTAGTAGGTCATGATTTTAGTGCAACTACCGAATCCACCTGCATCTTCCCGCCTTCATTGCTCCTCATTTCCATGTCTATTGAATTTGGATGTAGATTTGGAGTGGGTTTGTACTTTGCTAAAATTGAAAGGCGACATCACCAAATGTGGCATCACTTGTTAGTAGGTTTCCAAACACAACTAGTACAACTCCTTGTCTTTCCGAAAGGACTCAAATGCCTCCCAAACAATTTCACCAACTTATTCCTTATACAACTCCCATTGTCGGCTTAACTTCTTTTGCTCCTCTTTTGAAAAATCAAAAGTTCTACCTTCATAAAGGCATGCTCCATCTTCAAGTTGTCGAATTCCTCCATCCAATGGTGTTAGAGGTTTACAAGTTCTACCCTTTGCTTCAATGCCCTCGCCTCCTTCACTAAGGAATCTAACTCCTCCTGAATAACACTAAAATTATACTATACCTCCTCCAAATCTTGTTGCAACAACCAAATTTTTTTGGTTGACTATTGTAGCTCCAATAACTGCTTTTGGGCCATTTTGATAAGCAATTCATTGTGGCCCTCCAACCGCTCTACCTGCCTTTTTATTGAAATAAATATTTTTTTAATAAGGGTCAAAGCCTACTCCACCACCTTATAGTCAACTTACTCTTGTTCTAAGGCCTGCTTAAGCTTAACCCTTTCCAAATTGATGGAGCCTAACATCTTATGGATTTTAGTAAGGCGTTTGTGGAGATCAGGTAGTTCATTCTAATAGTTGGAATTTTTGGTTTCCATCTCTTAAACCTTTTAATTCCTTGTGCCTTCCAAGTTTTACAACTTGGTTTATAGATGTTATTTGGTGAAAATGTCTTGCTAATTGGCTTTCTATAGTTACAATAGCTGGCTTTTCAAATCTCCTACCTCCTATAGGTTCTTTTGTAGTGCTTCCTTTGCAACATCCTTTTCAGTTGTGGTTAATCCAAAAGCTGTCAAGATGTTACCCACCATTTAAACAAACTCTTTCAACCGAAGTAAATGGTCTTACAAAGTCCTCTATGAAGATAGAACTGAAGGAGTTGTGACATTTTTGCTTTCAATAGGTGGAGGAAAAAATCCATCCCATACTGAAAATGAGGTGTCAAGGAGGCGGCAGTCTTCAACTGCCTCACCTACACTATATGCAATGTTTCCACTAGAAAAATATTATAATGGAATATCCAATTTTGATATATCTCCTACTGAAATTGCCTTTCCTTCTAGGTGTTGGTACAAATTGGCTAAAAAAATTTACAAGGGTTTCACTACCTACATGCATCAAATGAAATTTCGATTGAAGTCTTGCATTGGTAAGTTGTTTAGTCCAAACTGAACTTCGACTCCGCATTCTGCCCTTTTTCCGTGGACATGACGTTTTTGGTGATCGCTTCACTAAAGTGTGCTTCCTAGGAAATGGTATAGGATTGCAAGGACAAGGTTGGCCTAAACTCCAAGATCTCAACACCAATAGCGCAATGTCAGTGAAATTTTTAGTTGCCTTGAGGTTTTTGGTTAGGTACTTATCTCGCCAATTTCCTTGACATCCTCCATCTCCTCGTTGAACTCAATGGGTGTGCACTAAAAAGGCACTCTCAAAACTATGTTACTTCCTATAGCCTGAGCTTTTGGTACTAGTCTGGCAACACCTTTTTTTTCCTCGTCTAATTCCAATAGGAAGAATGTCAAGTCTATTGGAAACCAATTTTAGAATAGGATGTTTACCACTTGGGTAGCTTTGAATTTGGTGTTGTCCTTATTCACGTTGGGTTTTTATTGGTGTAGATATATCTCATAACCTGTTATACAGGTTGTTGAAGACTACATCAAACCAAATTCACCTTCACCCCTTGTTCAACCAACACCACAAACCTCGTCAATTTCTTTGCCACATAGGTGAATCGATTACCCTTCAACCAAGTTACCTAGATTAATGCTAATAATTTGGCTACATATATTCCCCAAAAAAGGGAAACCTTCCATCCTTCTTAATCAACTAATGCTTTTGGTGGAACAATTTTTTGGTAACTAATTTTATTTTTATTTTTTTCCTTCTCTTTGGGCAATAATTTGTTAATGTTATTTTCGATAGGTTGAGCCTTTCAGCCACCATCTTTTTGGTTATGAAAATTGAAACTCCATGCACAACGGATTTTATAACTTTCATATTGAAATGGGTGATGGCCTACATGAATTCCTTCAGTAGTGGCCGGATTGGATTCAAGTACATGCCTAGCAAACCGGAAATGTCGATGTGTAGAGCCCACTCTACATCTCTTTTGGCAATCCATCATTGGAACTTTTCCATCTCCAAAAAATTGATCTTTCTTCTACTGGAAAAAGTCACTACCATTTTTTTTCTCTTTTTGTCTTCATGTTCAAATACTGATGCAACTTAGCTACCACCCAATTTTGATTATAAACTTTCCTTCCTTTTCATCTTTTCTACCATCCCCTTTGTAATGCTTCCCCTCATCTTCACTAACAAGAAATCAGTATGAATATCTACAGCATAACAATATTGGAAAAACAAAGGAAAAACAAATTGAATGGTTCCTCCTTTTATATTTAAGTTTGGGTGCCTAAACCCGATGTTGATTGTAAAAGCGTATTGGAAATATGGATGAACTCATCTCCTTTCGATGTTGTTTTGTCGGTTTGAATGAAAAAACACAATTAATCGTGATTAGCCCAACTACAAAATCTGCCATTAGTGATTATGGGATGGAATCTTCTTGTGCAAATTCCATACCGAAATCAATCCATGCCGATTCCAAATCAAAAAATTTATAATCTACCCCAACTAATTATGGGGTGGAATTTTTTGTTGGGTATTCCAAATAGAATTGTTCTTTGCTAATTCCAAGTTGGAATTTGTTGCTAAACTAAAAATTCCAACATCTTCATTGAAAAAGTGTCTTTCAATGGAATTTTAACTTTTTGGTTGCTTTCTACCAAAATCTCTTAAATCAAAAATCCTTTTTGATTCAATAGTTTTGTATACCAGTTCTCCAATGTCAACAATCAAATTTTTTGATTGACTATGGTTTTTGATTTAGTTTAATTTTTAATAAAATCATCTTGAAAATCTTCTCTGGAGTTCTCCTTGTGTTTTGAGTCTTTCTTGTTCTCTGAGTCTTCCTTGTGTTCTCCTCCCCCTTCAATGGTAACTTCTAATCCTATGGGAACTTGTCCCAAATATTGGTAAGGTTTGAACTTGTTGATGTTCACCAAAATGGGATTTGGTTCAAACTTGTCGACGTTGACAAATAACATAATATTGTTGAGAAGACAATATTGTATTTTATATGGGCCAAACCACCATTTTTTGAACTTTTCAATGTGTTCCTTTTCTACCTTTTAGAAACCAATGAATTATATCCCCCATAGAGAAAGTTTTAATTTTGTGGTTTTGTTGAACCCATAACGATGTGTTCCATTGCTTTGTACCGGTCCGATTTGCTACGTCTTAACGTGTTTCATCCAAGTGTTCCAATTCTACCGTTCGACAAGTTAAAATAAAGGTAGGAGAGAAATTTCGATTGAGATGTGAATTGCTTGTGGGCAACAAGTGTGCTATTGGCATCAAAAGGAAATGTCGTAAACTAGTTGAAACGATGTGTGTCCAATGGTTACCTTGAATTTTGTGCAATAAACATATAAAACCATGTGTAGGTGTTCATCCCAATCTATGAGGTTCTCATTTACTAGTTTAATGAGCAATGAACTAATGACTTTGTTGGTGGATTCTACCTATCCATTGCCTTGTGGGTAATAAGTGGTCAAAGTCATATGTCATAACAAAAAATGTTTTGTAAGAATATCAATGGCATCATTAATAAAGTGAGTACCTTGATCATTTACCAAAGTAAGTGAACAACCAAACCATGTGAAAATGAATATTGGGGGGGACACTAGTAAATTTTTAAAAAAATATGTGTGTAGAAATATAAGGTGCAATACATTGGTTGTTGGGTAAAAATTATAAGTTAATTAGTTAAAAAATAAGGTACATTTTATTCAAATAATCAATTTAATTATAATATAGGGTATGCAATAATTTGAAATAATGGATTATAATGAATATAGGGTGGCTTTAATATGTATATATTATAAAAGTAGATAATAATAGGGTGATAAAAAATGGGTTAGACGATTATTTAATACCCCCCCCTAAAAATGATCATTTGATGCATGTATATCCCAAACTTTACATTAATTATCCCCCCAAGAATGAATTCATAAATGAATTTTGTTGTCACAGCCGTTGTATTGGTGTGTAACGCCTTTGCTTCCACCCACTTGGTGGCATAGTCGGTGGCTACTAGAATGTACTTGTTTTTGGAATACCTACTAATGGGTTTGATTGGGCTAACAAAATCCAATCCCCACTTCATGAAGGGTTCTACTAGTCATGAAGTCACTAGTTTTGTTCAGTTGTTTTATATTAAATTCCCCATTCCCTAATAGTTGTCACAAGCTTGGCAATATTGGAGAACATCCTTATGCATTACTGGCCACCAATATTTCGTATCCAAGGTCTTGCAAACTATGATTTTGGATGAGAAATGCCCACCATCGATCCTTCATGCATTTCTTATAGCATTGTGGGGATTTCTAAGTCTTCAAAATAACACCTCAAAACTTTGTCTTGACTTTGACAGTATAATTTTCCTTGTACCAAATAAAAACGTAAAGCTTTCAAAGCTAGTTTTTTTTTGGTTCCTAGTTGTATTGAATCGGAAATTTTCTGGTTGTGAAGTACTTAAAAAATTCTTATAGCCACACCAATTATAAGAAGAAAAGCGTAACATCCACTGTTTGGTCCGGTACTCCACTTTCCTTTGTGAAATTGGGCATTCAGGATAAGGCATCTACCATAGAGTGAGATCTCCTTGGTTTATAAATTATTGAAAAATCATGTTCTAAAAAGAGAAGTAACCCCCTTACTATTCTCCCAAAAACTTGGGGTTTTCAGACCAAACATAACAATGCCATATGGTCCACATAGAAAATGAATTTGTTACCTAGTAAGTAATGACGAAATTTATGGAGAACATACACCATTGCAAATGCCTCCTTTTTAGTTATCATATAATTTTGTTCAATGTTGTTAAGCAACATAATGCATAGGCTATTGTTTGGTCATATTTTTTGATAAGATTCTACACCAACATAGCCTTGACTACCAAATTATAAACGTTTGTGTGAACATGAAACTCGATGTCCCAATGAAGTGAAATCAAAATTGGTGCATCCATGTAACGTTGTTTGATTTCTTCCCAAGCTTGTTGGTACTCCGCCATCCATTCGAGAACTTCTATCTTTTGCAATAACTTGGTAATGGAAGCTATAATGAAAGCAAATTCCTTAATGAAACCCTTGTAGTATTGTGCCATTCCATTGAAAACTTGAATGTCCTTAAATGTTTTAGGTGTAGGCATGTGAGCAATAGCTAAATTTTTCTTTGGATTTGGTAGCTTGCCTTCTTTGGATACCACATATCCCAATATAATGCCCAAACACATGAGGAACATGGATTTTTTAGGGTTCAAATTTATACTAAATTCCATGCATTTATCAAAGCATAGTCGTAGCTTTGGTAAATGGGTGTTTAGATTGTTGAACACACTAAAGTCATCCAATAATAGTTTCATGAACACTCCAAGATTGTCTTTGAAAGCTATACTCATTGCCTATAGATAAGTTGGTGAAACATTTTAAAGCCCAAATGGCATGATTACCTAAATGAAAGCTCCCCAATTGGTGATGAATGTTATCTTGTACCTATCTTCCGAGGCAATCATGATATGGTGATAACCAAAAATCCATCCAAAAATGAATAGACTTCATGCCTTGCCACTTCGTCCAACTTTTCAACAAATTTTCAACAACACTAGATTCGCAACAAATTTGTGTGGATTTTCAACAACTCAATGCTACTACTAAGAAGGATCCATATCCATTCGCAACAAATTTGTGTGAATTTGTGTGGATTAGTAGTAGCATTGAGTTGTTGAAAATCCACACAAATTCACAACTTCTTGTTATTTTTCAATACAATGACAATTAGCGATAGCCAACTAACTTCCTTGACTAGAGCAATGAAACCAACACTTCAAACCTTGTCCAAATCCTGCTTGACCATTGTAGCATAATTTGGGTTCATATGGTACTTGGCTTGATGATTAGGTGGGATAGTGGTGTCAAATTCGATGTGATGTTGAATAATTTGTGGTGGAATTCCCTTTAAGTTAGTTTAATTCCATGCAAAAATGTTGTTATATTTCCAAAGAAATGTGTCAATATTTGTGGCAACTAGTTTAGCCAATGCCACATTCAACTTAACTGTTTGAAAATTTTTGGTAGTCCCCAAATTAAGAAGTCTTACCTAATGATCCTTAGGTAATATTTAGTGTGCAATGTCCAACTTTTTAACTTTGATATGTGCAAATTTAGTATTGACCATAATCTGTCCTTAAAAATGTGGAAAATTGAAAGTAAAGTCCTTCGTACCAACTTTTGCACTGAAAATTGCAACATTGAAAATTTCTTATTCCAATAATGTGATGGTTTCAAGTGTAAACAGATCCAATTCTATTGTGAAGAATATTTTTTCTTCTTTGTCTATGACTCTTTCCATCATATCATAACCTCGAGATGTTTGGTATTGTTATCCAAAATGTTTGGTGACAACAATGGTTCACATTGTGCCATTGCCTTTAATCGTGACTAAGTTATTTCCCTAATCATGAATAGCACGTGCATTACGCAACCATGGTTGACCTAACAACATGGAATAACTAGAATCCAAAACATTGTTCTTCATTGCCATGAACATCACAATGTAAGGAATCCCATGAATGTGGATTTTGAGGTCCTTGGTGGGTCCAACTAGTTTGGAAATGGTTTGATCCACCATCTGGAATGTTATAGTGCTAGTTTAGGATTAGGAAGCCTTAACCATTTTCATAGTTCCTCCATCATGATGTTCACACAAGATCCTCCATCCAATAAAACATCGTCAACCATATTCTTGCCCAACTGAACATGTATCACAACCATGCGAAAATAAATTGTCAACGAAGTGATAACCAAATTAGGTCCTAATGTGGTGACAATTCTTTTTCCAGGGGCAAGTTTGGTCGTAACATATTTTTTCAAATATGGAATAATCTTGAAAAACTTGCCCAAAATAAGGGTATGTTTACTCTCCACTAGTTGTTGGGTAATATCTTCCAAAATCGAAAATAAAATGGTTGGTATGATATTTCCAATAAATCTAATGGCGTTGACATTTTTGATAGAGTTAGTAGATCCGGTAGCACTAGTAGATCTCATAAAACCAATAAAACCGGTAAAATTGATAGGTATGATAAATTGATTTTTGGTATTTAAATCAAAATTCTTGGTGAGATTAACTTTATTTGGAATTTGTATATTGGCTCTAGGCAACACCTTTTGATGTATGCCCTAATGGCTTTTTCAAACAAACCTTGAATTTTTTTTTATTCTTGTCAATCGACCAAGCTTTGTTCTTGAAAGGTTTTTTCTCCTTGAATACCACATTTTTGAGTATTTGACTACAAGTGGTTATTGCCAAAACCATGTTGACGGCAACATCATCCTTTTTGGTTGGAATTGTTGTGCCATTTCCTTGAACATGGCTTGAGTTGCGTCCTTATGTGAGTAATCATAAATTTTGTGTTAAATGGAATTGCAAATGAAACAATGGTAAATGATGGAACTGGACTTATTCATTTATAGGCAAACTCATCCGTGGGTGGTACCATTAAGAACCACCTTAAGGAATGGTGAAGGAACCAAAAATGACCAAATCATTTTCTTAGGCCTTTTTTTAAAAATGTTTTCACACGTATAAATTAATTTTTTTCATGTTTATCCATTGCATGCTCTAATATATGGTTTGAAGTTTATTTGGGAATTTTTAAAATTGGAAAAATTTAAAGTTTTATATTTTCAATTAAAATGGCCCCTTATAAAATCAACAATGTCAACTTTGAAAATTCATAACTAAATTATATTGAATCAATTAATTTCAAAAAATCTTTAAAAATGACTTCCAAATTACCTTAGGGAAAAAGTTCACAAGAAAATTCTCAAATCATGTCTCAAATTTGTGTTCCTAAACAAATTTAAAAAAAAAAAAAA
>Ga0209611_10010723_pt1 | contig 13410 bp, 5 predicted proteins | sample S1TSphgellanicum_3_FD_187693 | JGI IMG/M metagenome (GOLD analysis project Ga0209611, IMG submission 187693) | Host-associated microbial communities from peat moss isolated from Minnesota, USA - S1T2_Fc - Sphagnum magellanicum MG (SPAdes) (version 2) | ecosystem: Host-associated > Plants > Peat... | reverse complement strand
ATTAATTACTATACATTTGTGAAAAACTTATTAATTAATTTGTGTCTCAACCCTAAACCTAATGGTTAAGTTAGTAGGGTATGTAATTAATAGAGTAGCTAGGTTAGTAGGGTAGGTGGTTAGTACAATAGCTAGGTTAGTAGGATAACTAGTTATTAGGGTAGCTATGTTAGTAGGTTGGTGCAATACTTATGAGGGTAGGAAAGTGAGCAGGGTAGCTATGTGTGAGGTCAAGTCCAGGAAAAACGACCAAAAACAAAAAACAAAAAAAGTACAATGGTCAACAACAAAAAAAAATCGACTGTGATGAGCCCCATCTGGCGCCAAATGAAAAAACGTAACCCATCTGGTGGATAGAACGGCCAACTGGTGCATTAGTGGCTGTTAATTCACTATGGCCGCAAAAGTTGGGTAGAGTGAACCAGCAGCCACCAATGCACTAGTTGGTCGTTCTGTTCACCGATTGGGCTGCGATTTTTCATTTGGCACCAATGGGGTTCATCACAATCCATTTCATTTCTTTTTGCTGCTGGCCACTATATTTTTTTTTCGTTCTTGATCGTTTTTCCCCTAAACGTAACCTGTCACCCTGCTCACTTTCCTACCCTCATAAGTACTCTCATAAGTATTGCACTAACCTTGGTACCTTATTTATAATCCCCTACTGAAATAACTATCCTAATAACTAGTTATCCTATTGACCTAGCTACTGTACTAACGACCTACCCTACTAACCTAGTTACCCTATTAATTACACACCCAACTAACTATTTACCCTACTGACCTAGCTACCCTACATACACAACCACCTTATTGACATAAGTATTTTACAAACTTAGTCACCTTATAAGGTAACTTGTTTCTTATGAACTAAATTGCCTATCTACCTAATTACTTATCTATCTATGTTTTTTACATAGTCAAATACTTAATTAACTACCTACTCATTTTTTTCACCCCCACACCCCCCCCACTCAATCCTACTTATCAATTTATTAAGGTTCATCTTAGTGCATGGATGATGAACATAGGTTCACATATGCAAATATTAAAAACAATTTCTAGTGGAAACAATGCCATAATTACAGCCATTTTGGTTTAATTAATGCATATTTTACTAAATTTTGTTTATCTAATTTATTACTGAATGGACATTACAATACATCTTTTCATGTAATTATTATAAGTATGTATTATTGGATTATGGTTTAAATTTAGGGTTGGGACACATAAATTAATTAATAAAATTCTCACAAATGTATAGTAATTAACTTAAAGTAGTTTAAATGTGGGGGGAAGTTTTTAGGGTTTACACATTGTGAAGTAATACAATTGCATTCTATATCTTCTTAAAAAATAGTGGAGAAAATTAAGTTTGAGAGATCACACAAAGGTAAAAGACATACATTCTCTTTTGGTTTTGTATTTATTTGATCGTTATTAAAGATTAAAGTATTTTCTTTCAGTCAATAAATATTTATAATTTAAAACCTTTAAATTTTGGTTTCTAAATTTTTTCCTATGTTTTTTTTAATTTGCTTATTTTGCATTATATAATTTGTATAATTTGTATAGTTTTTTGGGTTTAAAACATATCTCTGGACTTTTGTGTTAGGGTTTGTAATAAGGCTCATGATAAAATATCATTTGGATTTTTAGGGTTATGCTTTATGATTTAGTGTATATGAATTTGGTTCATATATTTTAGAGCTTAAGGTTTATACTTTAAACTTTGCTCATTGTATTAGTTTTTCATGTTATCACTTGTTTAGATCTATACCATAATTATGAATCTCCTTTCTTTCCATATGTTCCATAGTTATTAGAATTTAATATTTTATAACCCATTTTTGTATGAATTATGATCTTTTAGGGTTGCATTTTCAATTGGGACTACAAACTTTGGTGGAACATTGTCATCTTTTATTCCTAAATATATGCATTTTTCTCTCGTTATTTCTTTTGTTTTTTGTTTATATTTTCACAATTCAACCTCTTTTCATTTCCTAATTATTGGATATAGAAAGGGCGTCAAATTTCATTAAGTATATAACCATAAATAAAGGTTTTATGCCTTTACACAAATATTTCATATTCAATATATCTTTGTAGTTTGATTTTTTCATACCCATATGTGAATAATGCATTGACTCCCCACAACCAGCGTGGGTTTTATGGCCCAAGGCAAGTATTGCATTTTGCACCTCTTAAATAGTGTGCATTAATTATCATTATGTGGGTATTGCTACATGGGGTTTTTAGACATTGTGAGTTAAGGTATAATTAGAGTATTTCATATGTGAACATTTTCAATGATGGGAGGTTTAATAACTCAATGTGGGTATTGCCAAAGTTTGTTTTAATATATGGGTTCATAATGCCATGTATGTATTGCATTTTGGGTTTTTGTTCAAGGATGAATGTTTATAAAATTATAAATTATCTTGGTGTAAGAATTTGTCAACTTCCTTCAATCATGGGAAAGGTTCCAAAGTCCCATTCCATTCATGTCCAAAACCCCACCAAGTCCCCTTTCTTAAACAAGGACTTGGTGTGGAGGTCCGAGATATGCCATGAAGGGCAAAATAAAGTGACCATTCAATTTGCTTATGTGCCATATGCTCGCATCTCTAGAAGGTGAATGAAGGGATACAAACACCTTTGTGGAATGGAATATTTACAAAAACATTTCAAGCCAAATAGATGTCAAGCAACCAACTATCAAAAACCACTTTGGACATATGTGCTAAACATTTATGGCATTAACCCTTTTTCATATGGGCTCAACTAAACTTAGGTTACAAGACCAAACAAATATATGACAAGCATAAAGCAATTTGGTGGGAACATGTGAATGCAAATCAAAACATGCACAAGATGATTTCATTCGGCTTCAAGACATTGCATATTTGGATCAAAAACATAAGAAAAGGAGTTGGCATTTACACATCAACCCTGTAATTTCAATTCTATCTTAGGCTTTCCAACATTCGAAAGATGTGTTCTTTTTGTAAGATGTTAGTGAAATCAACGGGACTCAAGTCCCATTCACCATAGGTATTCAAATATCAACTCAATGTGAATCCATGCTATCATATGGTCACAATGGTGCCATTTCTATGGATGCCACATTTGACACAAATGACATGAAATTCCATCTATTCACCTCGATGGGGGTTGATGATCATCGCACAAGTGTCCCTTTAGCTTAAATCATTACAAGTAAATAAATAGTTCGGGATTTGATCGAATGGTTGAAACCATTAAAAGATAAGATGTTATCACACATGCTACATTGGAAACCATCATGTTTTCTCGTTAATGATGCACCTTAAGAATTAAAGGCATTACGATTAGTTCTATAGCTAATACCCACTTTGTATTTATTTCCTTATATCTTTCATTAAAAAATTTATTATTTCAAATGCATTTTATGTTATATTAACCTCATCCACTCATGGAGATTTTATTGCATATGTGTCCTTATTAAGGTCGTATGGGGTATGGACAAGGTTCCCATCTACCTTTGTTGTTGACATGTTCTCAAAACATGGCGCTTACATGGTACTGAAAAAATCAAAGATGTGGAAATCTGGGGTGGAATCCTCCAAAACCTTCATAATGTGATGTACATGTCCACCAATCATGGAGAAACAATTAATGATTTCAAAAAGCATGGGAGGGTTGTTCTGAGAGAAAACCTTCATAAATATAAGCTTGGTGATGTGTGGATAAATTATTTATGGACCTATTACCATCAATTTGGTAAATGATAATATTTATCATGGTTTAATATTCAAAATTGTTTTGTAATAATGTTATTCATCCTTGTGGATTATGTTTATGTTTGAAGAATTATGGATAGGGGGTGTTCGAACAGTGCCCCATTCCAACCAAGACACCAAAGCAAGCATTGAATCATATCATGGTGCATTGAAATGTTGGCTTGTTTTTTACACAAAAGGCCTTAAAGGGTGTACGATTGACTAGTCGGTGTGGCAATTAACAACAACCATTGCACTCCATTACATGCACACATTGGAAATGAAAAAAAAAGGTTTCGTAAAAAACAAGGTTATGGAGGCCATTATTATATGAAGTGTGGAAAAGGCAGCCCTTATTCCACTCACCCATGTGTACTAACTAACCCTTGAGAATGATGGAGTTTGGGGCATACGGAATGAACGTTTTCCCAATGTTATTTACGCGATGAAATTCCCATTCACTGAAATATTTTGTTGCACATGTGAATGGCCATTACGAAGGAACATGTGTAAACACCAAATTGTGGTCATTATCACATGCACAGACATTTTCCAAGAGAATATCATTCATTACTATGGAACATGGTATGGATCACATCGTTGAGGGTTGGGTCACATATTTACAAACCCACAACATATTCCAGATGATATGGAATCCAATGATGATGACGAAGATGAACATCTTGAAGGTGATGATGGGATCATGGAATTTGATGGGCTCATGAACATGGAGCAAAATGATCTCCCTATGGGTGCCATTGTAGGGTCTAATGACACAACAAATTCATCAACCCCAATGGAAAGGGCTTTTGCACAATTGGTCACTATAATGCAAGAAATCACAAATGAATGTAAAAAAGGTGATGTGACACTTTGTGAACATGCCACTTCACAGATGAGAGTATTGGTGTGTAATATTCGTAACATATGCTTCATAAAAGCAAATGCAATTTCACACCCAAGATTGGTGTTACACCACATAAAAGATGGATTGGCAAATAATGTCAAACGACTCAAAAATTAGCATGAAACAACAATCACACAAATGTATGTACTAAATAATGTCATGAATAAATGTCTCAATTACTAATCAAGATTGTTGCCATTGGCACTAAAATTTTTGTTTTAGAATCAATTTTGTATGAAGGAAACCATAGCCCAAATTCTTTGAACATCACGTATTCAACACACACATGAAGTCTAATATGGCCCAAAGGTTATTATTGTTTCCAAGTAATAAGCACAAAAAGTGTGAAATGCAAAAACATAAGGATAGTGATAATATTAATGTTAAATGCAATTATTGTAACTAGGCCCCAAAATCCCACTTGGTAGAAATAAGTGCAAGTATTGCAATTAGGCGCCAAAATTCTTATTGGTAAAGGTAAGTACGGGTGCAAGTAATGCAATGAAACCCCAAAATTCCAATTGGTAGAGGCAAATACGAGTGTAAGTATTGCAACAAAACCCTAAAATTCCAATTGGTAAAAGTAAGTATGGGTGTAGGTATTGCAACATAACCCCAATATTCCAATTGGTAGAGGTAAATATAAGTCCGAATATTGCAAGTTTAAATGAAGAATCAACTCGAAATGCAATACCCACACTTCAAAGAACCCATCTAGATGGTTTGGATATTTTTAAATGAAGACCTAGCCCTAAACACAATACCCACATGCAAAGTCACTTTGAAATAACCCAACCCTATATGCAACACTTGCATTCAAGGTCATTCTGAAATTACACATGTGGGGTTTAAGCCTCTTTAAATGAAGATCTTATCCTAAATGTAATATCCGCATTTTGGGTCACACCAAAATAATTAGTTCATTTCAAAATAGTGTGTTAACGAAGGTGTGTATAGAAGTTGGGGTTATTGATTAAAAGTTCCATGATTTTTACTTTGTTTTAGTGAATTTGAAAAGACGTATTGTTTATGAAACGAATAATACAATGACAATTGTGATCAAAGTTATCTTGGTGTAGGAATTTTTCATGGAAAAGTTGAACTAGCAATCTATAATGTGGAATAATTATCTTAAATAGTGATTTTAATAACTTATTAAAACAAAATTATAATTAAGTTAATCAATCAAATGTCAAATTAATCAATCTGATTTTTAGATCCAACTTTTTATTATCCAAATAAATAAAGTTAAACCAAATGATTAATTAATTATTTCAAATAAATAAATGATTATCTAATTCTTGATAATAATAGACCAATATTTTGGATAATCATTTTAATTATCCAAAATATTGGTCTATTAATTATTTAATTATATGATAAAATTTGTTGAGAATTCATTAAATATCAAAAATATTTTAAATTAAATTGGGGGGAAATTTCTGGGGTTTAGACATATGTGAAACAATATAATTTCATTTTATATTTTCTTCAAAGAGATTGAAAAAATTAGGTTGGAGAGATCACACAAAGGTAAGAAGCAAATTTTATGTGAAAACATAACCTTAAATGCAATACAAAGTTTGTCAAGATCAAAAAATTAAAAATTCAAGCTTAAATTTTTTTCAAATATGTTCATATTTATGTTTTTTCCCTTTCAAAATTGTCAAAAAATAAAAATAAAAATTCTCTAATTTACTAAGATTTTAAACTGTGTTTTAGAAAAAATTAAAGCACATAAATTTTTACTTTTTTTTTTTATGTTTCACATAATAATAAAAATGATCTCTTCCATATATTAACCTATGTTGGATTGAATTTTTTTTTGGATATATAATAAATAATTTATTGGTTAAAATAATCAAATAGTGGGTCAAAAATATTTTATATTTTATACATATATAACACAAGTTATTATGTAAACTTTATTTTTTATGATGTATAATATTGGTTTAAATATTGGTCCAAATATATTGTTATTTATAACACATTATATATAAATAATGATATTATGGAATTATATTCATTTCAATACATATTTATTGAAAATTATATATATAAACCTATGGTTATGTATATTGCAATTAATGAACTTTGTTTTTGATGCAAATTCCAAAATTCCAAAATATTAATAGCTAGGTATGAAAATGTTCATAAGTTCTTAGAAGTTGTGCCAGATTTTGTGTGGATTTGGAAACTTTGTGAAGGCTAAGTTGTTATGTAATGTTTTCGACATCTTCAAAAGTTGAAACATGATTCAACTATCTAAAAAACACAATAGTGTTCATAAAAAAAAACCAAGACTATGTAGCCTTGACAAATTATTAATTTCAACAAAAGCTCATTGCCAAGGTTGTTAAATTGACTAAAGTGTCAACATTGACCAAATTAAACAACCTAAACTTGAGTAATAGTTTAGTAAGTTATTTGTTAAGTAACCTAATTAACTACTTAATAGGCTACCTGCGTAATATAGGCCTATTATGTGGTTTATTCATTAGTGTAGGTCTTTTAGGTTAATATTTTAAATGGTCTATGTAGGTATTAAATGTGGTTAAAATTATTAAATAAACATACTAGTTATTCTTTATTATATTATAACATATTAAATTTGAACTAAAAAAATCTATTAAAAAGAAAACACATTTTTCATATAATTGTTATAAGTATATACTATTATATTGTGATTCAAATTTAGAGTTTGGGAAACCCTAAATTAATTTACATTTTTTTATGGTGCATTTTAGGGGGAATTTTATATGCAAAAAATACAAGATATATATTTTTTTAAATGAAAGAAATCAACTTGGACATATTAACAAAGGGTAAGAAACATACCTTCTTTTGTGTTTTGTTATAGATTTTATTTAGTTATTAATAAAATTAAAGCTAAATTTGTAATTGGTGAAAGTAAGTAAGTGTGTGGATATTGCAAAATTATATGAAACCTTAACCCTAAATGCAATAGCTATATTCAAATTCATTTTAAAATAACCCATAGGTGATTAAGGTAAAACTTGCATTGAAAGGGTAACCTTAAATGCAATACCAACATGTAAGGTCGCTTTAAAATACCCAATATGTAGTTTGGGTGGGCCTTTGAATGAAGACCAAAGCCTAGATGTAATACTTGCATGCAAGTTCATACTGAAACAATCCATAGGTGATTAAAGCAAACCTTATGTGAAGACTCAACCTTAATTGCAATACCCGCATGTAGCGTCATTTCAAAATAACTAATAAGTGGTTTGGGTATCCAAAATATGTTTTTTTATAACCCTAAATTAATTATTATTTTGAATGAAGTTTATGACAAAATGCGAGTTTTGCAATGAATGAAAAAAACCAACGATTATTATGGGACCCTATATGCAGGTATTACAATAAATATTAAAAACTAACGACTATTATGGGATCCTATATGCGGGTATTACATTGAATGTTACAAACCAACGACTATTATGGGATCCTATATGTGAGTATTGCATTGAATGTAAATAACCAACGACTTTTATGGGACCCATATGTGGGTATTACATATTTGAAAATGGCATTACAAAAATTATAATGGAAAATGATGTAAATATTATATGTTTAAAATGTGTGTATGTTTTAAAAGTCTTTAGGGGATGTTAGTCTTATTACATTAGATGTAAGTATTACACAATGTTCATTTTGATCTTTATAGACGCTAAACAAATTAATGTTACTTATTCATATGGGCCTATTTAAGGTTTGATTCTTACATCTTAAGTACTAAAAAAATTATGACAAAGAAAACATATATGATTAACCATATACCCATCAAACGAGTGTGATTAGAAAAATATATTATATTGATAAAAGATGTGCAAAAATGGGTGGATGAAAAATTGCTAAAAAACCTAATGAAAAAAAAAGGTTCTCCATAACATATCACAGGACCAAAGTTCAAAAATTGGGTAGTCCAAAAAATAAAAGGCCTGAAAAAACCTAGCTAACTATATAAAGTGAAAACTTTAAACCATATCAATATCTATAATCCCGTGTTTAATTTGATAAACAATTGTTGCATTTGCAGCCCTTGTTGCATGATGAGCAATGTAGAAATGACAGCATTACATCTCAACATGAACTAGATTTGTAACAAACTTTTCCTTTATTGTCTCCTCAACCCTATAAACACCCAAAAACCACCAAATTAAACCCTAACACACTTTGGATGAAACAAAATTATAAAAAAACAACGAACATTGATTAGTATTGTTTCTTACCTTTCATGACATTTTAGATTCATGAAAATCCAATAAATTTGTCAATTCTTTTGTTCGATTTATTTTATTGGACTCTTGATCCTAATTTTTCACATCCCATGTTATCTTCAATTGTCGTGCATATACACAATGGATGAATCAAATTAACTCTTGTAAATCTTCATCTTTTTCCATTCGTGATGTTGCATTTCGAACCACATTTCCCATGCCCCAGGCAATAAAACCTAACACCTTCAATAATTGCTTTGAAGCTTATTTAATCAAAGTTGGTTTTGGGAATGGTGGACATTGTTTTGTAACAGTTACCAACTTTAACCACTCTTGCTCTATTTTGGCACGTGTGCGACTAACAACCTTTTGATCATTTTGCCTTTGCACGGCTTGGGCATTTCTCAAAATGCGAGCATTCATTTTAGCATGGTCTTGATGTTGAGGGCCTCTTGCAGAAGTTGAAAGCCTCCCAAGTTTGGCCTTTTTTACCATTAAACCATGCACCTCTTTCAAATGTTTGGTCAACAACCATTTGGCACAATATGCGACAATGCAAGTGCCAACTTTACACTTCCATTTTGACTCAACCTTCGTCCATTCCTTGTCCTTCCAAACCAAATTAAGTGGATAAAGGGATGTTGGTAGCTAAGAAACCTAGTTGGTTTCAAGTTCCAAACCTAAACCAAAAAATATCACAATTTCCATATTTTTTGGTGCGGATATAATTAAATGTAAAAAAACTTGTATAATTTTTTAAATCTACATTTAATTTAATGTATGAAAATTCTAAAATAATCTAACCCATCATTTTTCGATCAAAATTTTCAATTTACATTACAAACTGTCATCCTTGTTAACTTTAATTCACATAGATTGCTTGATACATCAATTTTTAATTTTCATTTCTGATGAAGCAACATTTTGCTCGTCAGGTCTCAATTTTGATGGAGCAACATTTTGCTCACCAATTGGTTGATTTGAACAAGCAATAATTTGCTTAACAATTATCTAATTTGATGAAACAACAATTTGCTCAACAATTGCCTGATCTGATGAAGCAACAATTTGCTCAACAATTGTTTGATCTAATGAAGCAACATTTTCCTCAATAATCGCCTGATTTGACGAAATAACATTTTGCTTATGAATTTCCAAATCACCACCACCACTTTTCTTCAATCTCCTTCCTCTAGCCATTACAACATTCTTCGTTGTGTTGCAACAAAAAAAAGGGAAAAAGGTGATGGCAGCAATATTGTGTCACCTTCCGTGTTGCAATAAAAAAAAAACAACGGCAAGAAACAAAAGAGCAAGAAGGCTTAAAGGAGGGAGCTTACCTTCAAGCTCCCACTTTAACTCTACTCCCACTCCTACTCCAATAGTTCCCGGGCTTTAGCTCTGCTCCCGCTCCCACTCTAATAACTCCCAAATTTTGGCTCAGTTCTTACTCCAACAGCTCTCGGGCTCTGGCAATGGAGGTAGGAGGTGGGAGGTAGGAGGGGGGATATGTAAATAGGAGGGTTGAGCTAAGTGGGAAGGAGGTAGGTAGGAGGGAAAAATTTTGGGGTAGAAAAGAGGCGGAAAAAAAAAAAACTTTGGGCAAGGAGGATGTGCTTTTGGTTCATCTCAAAACGGCTTCAACGACCTCATCCTCAACTGGTGCATTGGTGGCTGCTGGTTCACTCCAACCGCAAAAGTCAAGGTTGCCTATGAAAAAGGTTGGTGAATGTTAAATTGACCAAAGGAAATGAATGCAGTTAGTATGAAAATACTACTGCGATTTTTTCTTCCAATTTGCCCAATTATTGTTTCCTATTTTCTCAAATGACACCCAAGCATGTTTTGCACTCCTAACCTTAGATAACATGTCAAAGTAATATGTTACAAACCCCTCTATATCAATGTTTTAGGGTTTTTAGGTTTAGGGTTTTTCTTTTTTTTAACCTAAAATGTAAACTGACGAATTTTACAATGGGATTTTTTTTCCTTCCCCCATTTCGCAAAAGGACCCCTTGAGGGTTTCTAGAATGTCATGATGATGAAGAGAACAATAGGTCACACAACATTCTCCCACCCTGCTAAGAAAATGACAATTCACACAACCTTCACCTAGGATCAACATGGATCATTGAATCTTAAGCTTGTAATCCATCGATATTGTAACCTTAATGTCAAGTCAAAATTTTGTTTTGCCATGCCTAGACTCTTGTAACTATTAACACTATGCAATATGCATTTTGGATTCGAAAACTTTCAACGAGAAGGACCATCAAGGCCCAACGGCTTATAGTTGACATTTTCATTTATTTTCATTAGTGAAAGTAGTTCATCTTGAAACTTTAACAATGAGTCGTTAAATAATAAGTCGTGACTGACAGTGCTACAACTGGTGGTGGATTGGAGTCGTGTTTTGAAAATCTTTCAAGGCTAAAGCTCTGAGCTCAAAACTTTCAACTTGCAAGTTGTAGCCAAACCCTTGCACATTCAGGAAGTTTCTAAACCTTTAAAACTCCAATACACTTGTGCCTTTCATTACACTTTTTCAATCTCAATGTGTTTAAATGATTTGTTTTTCCCTTGCTATCTTTAGGTGTGTTCGTTGAGGCTTTGCATTGTGACCGTGTGTGTGCAATGTCATTGTGTACACACTACACTGTGTACGTTGTGAGTGATAGATGCAGGATCCATCCAATGCAAGTGATTTCAATTTTGTTTCATCATGACTCGCACAAATGATTTTGGGTTTTGTTTCATCATGGCCAATAACCCCATGAAATTCGAATTTTATTTCATTGTAGCTAGCACATGTATTTGGATTTCAACATAAGTGATTTCGGGTTTTGGACTAATGGCACAGGTATTCAAATTTGTGTACTTTTCATTGTGCATCATCATACGCTAGTAATAATCATTATAGAAAGTCATATCTTTTGCATATGTGCACAAAATTGAACGATCTAAAAAACAATAAATGCACGATGACCTTTTCTACAATAATTAACCATGGATATTGATGAGCCATGGTTTGGCAATTAGTTTGTGGTTTAATAATGAACAAGACATCAATACCTTCGACATCTTATGAATTTGAATTATGCACCTCATTCTTACACTTGAAGTTTAAATATCTCAATCTAGATTTGAAAAATATTAATACATAGACCTTAAATTTTTTTCCATTATTTTCATTTCACTTAAATATATTATTATTATTTGTCAAATGTCAACTTTTTATCATGTACATAAAAATATTTAAACACACAAAAAAATCCAAATTCAATCTTTTCCTTTTTTTGGTTAAATGTATTAAGTGTTCAATTTTAAACTTTTTTTTTTTTTAGTTAAACTTTTTTAATGAAATTTTTTTGTCGATTTTTTTCCATTCCCCAAAAAACGATATTAATTTTCATAAAATATTTTCTTGAGAAAAAATCTTCATTAAGTCACCATATCACAAAAGAAAAAAAGACATTGCTTTCTCTAAACACCCAATCCCACACCACCAAAAGAATAATTGCTTGGAATTTTTTTTAAATCCCACCTTCCTACCTTAAAAAAGAACCAAACTTCTCCCTCCCATGCCACCCAAGAAACAACCTTTTGGGTTAGTCCCCATACCAAAAACAATTCACCTATCCATATCCCTTAAAAAAAACCTCTTTTGGAAAGGGGTGGAATTACCCCATCCTCCCTCCTCACCCAAAAAAAACTCTTTTGAAAAAGAAAAAAAATCCTAACCCATTGTCCCCTTTTCTTAAAGCTCCATTTACAACTTGTAATTCTTTCAATCTAATTGAACTATCCATTCCTTATACCTATTGAAACTCCATAATAAAAAATTTAAAAACCCATGCCGGAAAAAAAAAAAAAAAAAAAAAAAAACCTTAACCCTTTTGCTCTCCCTAAAATTTCACCTATAAACCCCATTGTACCCCCACCCAACTTTATAAACTAATTGTGTTTTCCCCTTGCATGCTTGGTAAAACCTAAAATCATACATGCATATTTACTATCTTAGGGCAATAATAATTTTTTATAACATAAAAGGCAACAATAATACCAAAAAATCAATTAAAAAGTATTTTTATCATAATTTTTGTTATTAAATCTTCGTCAAAGCTGTATTGAAGGTTTAAAATAACATCAAATTAATTGAAAATATTTATATCTCAAAAAAAAAATTATTATTTTAAAATTGACATGTTTTATCTTAATCAATTCTTGCATAATTTTTCAAATCTCATTTTAATAAGATTTAAAAGAATTTAGCCTAATTATTTATATGTTTATCAAAAAAAATTGTTTTAAAAAATTAGTCATATGAATTGTTTTTTACATTTCATAGTGATATGAAACCTTGTGATACGGGAAGGCAAGTAACAAACCAAAAAAAATGATATTAAAACATGGTTAAATAAGTTACCCAACATTCATATTTTGGGAAAAAACCCAACAAATAGATGGGTAGATTTCAAAACAACCCATCAATTGGATG
>Ga0209611_10010721_pt1 | contig 13413 bp, 10 predicted proteins | sample S1TSphgellanicum_3_FD_187693 | JGI IMG/M metagenome (GOLD analysis project Ga0209611, IMG submission 187693) | Host-associated microbial communities from peat moss isolated from Minnesota, USA - S1T2_Fc - Sphagnum magellanicum MG (SPAdes) (version 2) | ecosystem: Host-associated > Plants > Peat... | reverse complement strand
TGTTTAACATGTGGGCTGCATTGAATTTTGTTTCCTTGCCAAAATCATTTTTTTTCGGTTATATTGCGATGGACAAATACTGCAACTTGGAATGTAAATTGCTAAATACCACTTGAGCCCAATTTACCGATTTTTGGAGTTCAACTAGGGCCACTAGAAGCAAAAGCTTCTTACTAACATACATCCTTGAGTCCTTTTGAGCTAGATTGCTTGAATTAACACCAAAAATTTGGCTACATACTTTCCCTTCAGTTGGGAAACTCTCCACCCTTCTTTATGCACAAATGCACTCAAGGGTGCCGTCTATAGGCATAGATTCATTGCCTCTCCAAAACGCATTGTTGATAACTTTGTGATTTCAATTTGCAGCAGACACAACATCTTCTCAACATGATTTTCAATAATAATTATCAAAACCTCCTACACCACATTCTATGGCATTTACATTTAACCATACTATCAATTGTAAGAATTCCTTAACAACTGGATGCTTAATGGGTGTCAACTTAAAGGTCATCAAACTAAAAAGCCCTATTGAGTCCGCCCATGCTACATCCTTGTTAGCTACCCAACGCTAAAACTTATCCATCTGGCTAAACATTAGCCTACGCCCACAAAAAAAACTCATAATCTTTCTCCTCTTCTTGTTTTCTAGTTCTATTTCCATTTCAGTTCCCTCCTTTTCCTTGTTCTACTCTACATCAACTTTCTGCCTATTTCTACCTAGTTGTGAAAATCTTTTTTCTTCTTTGTTCACTCCTCTTTTCATCTTGTTGAAAATTAAATCTCTGGTCAATCTACCATTTTTCTGCATTCTAAGAACTACTCAAGAGGAATGACAAAAAATAAAATGCAAAGGGTGAAATGGGAGAGAAGGTCCCACATTTATACTCAATGGGCCAATCGAATTATTTTCAAAAACAATCGCGTTGTTTGCAAAAGGTAGTATTAGTTCTTGAATATTGATTCAAGCAATGCGTATTACCTTTTTGTTAGATTCTGAAACACATTGTTGTTGAAACACGACATTGGTTCATTAATGCCTTTTCCACATTCTTTTTTGTTGGATATTATTTCAACAACAAGGCAAAAGGTGGCAATGGATGCGAAAAGACGGGTTCTACCTCCATCCATTGATTTCCCATCAACAACATTGATGACTAATTATTCAGTGGAGGAATCAACTATTAGATATTCCAAATTTGGAATGAAGCCAATATTCATTGAATCAAGAATTTTAGTTGCTTGTTCCAAATCTCGGATTTTGGTTCTAGAATACGAATTTTCGATTAGGAATTCATTTTCAATTCTAGACCCTACGATCAAGATTTCGGTCCCACTTGGGTCTTCCTTGTTTTCGGTTCAAGCAACTCAAGTGTCTTGAATAGTGGTTCCTACTACTGAATCCTTGTTTTTGGTTTCAACTAGCAAATCTTTGTTTTTGGTTCCATCCACCCAAAATGAAAATTTTGTGCTTGTTCCTTGTGCATTTCCAAGATTGCAGTGTTGACCCCTATTTCGGTATTGGCTATATCCTTCCCCCTTTTGATTATTGATTCCAATCCTTTAAAAACACTTGAATCTTGGAATCAATAGGGCTTTAGTTTGTTGATGTTGACTAAGATGGGGTTGGGATCAACTTGTTTACAATCACCATAAATGTTGTATTGTTAGGTAAACAATACTAAATCATGTATGGTCCAAACCAACGTTGTTTGAACTTGCCTATGTGTTCTTTGCATGCTTTTGGAAACCAAAGCACATAGTCGCCAAGGGAGAAGGACTTGGTTTAGTAATGATTATGTGCCCATAGTGCATGATTCCATTGTCGATTACATGTGGTTTTTGCTACAAATGTGTGGGATTCTTCCAACTTTTTAAACTCTGATAGTCAAGTACTAAGTACCCGTGTCATGGCGATACTATGAAATGTTGCAAAATTAGTCATAGGTAACAAGTATTTGGTGGGCATAAAAACATGCAATCCATACACCAACTTAGAAGGAGTATGACATGTGCCCACCTTGAAAGTTGTTATGTATGTGAACAAAATAGTGTGGAGATGTTTGTCCCAATCTGTGCGATTTTTGTTGACTAGCTTGGTCAATAGTAGCCCAATAACCTTATGGGTGGATTTTGCCTAACATTTCCTTGAGGGTAGTAAGTTGTAAAATTAGTGTGTCGAAAAAAGAAAAGAATGGTAAGGATCTCGATGGCTTCATTGATAAAATGGGTACTTTGGTTGTTAACCAAAGTCAAAGGGCAATTGAACCTGGTCAAAATTAATTCATAAATGAATTGAACTATGATTGTAATTGTGTTGCTCCTTAATGCCTTTGCCTCCACTGACACGCCCCAAGTTCCTTGATAGACTCAAAGGTGAGTTTAAAATGAAAACAATAAAAGAGCAAGGAGTTGGGGCACGTTCCCTAGCTCACATACTGTAAGAATAATGACCAATTGAAATTATCCAAACAATTAAAATTGCAATTTTTTTGATGTTTATGACATAATTGTCCTTGCAAACATGTGTAATATAAGTTATTCATTTTTATAATATGATTGTGACTTGATGAATAATAACAATTAAAGTTGTAATCATAAATAGCTACAACTAAATCATAAGCAACTAAATTGTAATGTGTTATAAATAATAATTTCATTTTTATTAAAATATTTTGAAAATTTACCAATTCATCCAAATAATTTATTAAAATAATTATTTAGGGTGTTCAACAAACTACTTAGATATTTAATTTTGATTTAACTCCATGTTCAACATAGTTTATCATTCCAAATTGATCACCATTTAACCTTTGAATATTTAGTTTCAAAGCTTTTGCATTATGCCATGTGCCACGTATTGTGTCATGTATTCTAATTATGTACTCTAATTATAATTAGATAATTAATGTGTCAGTTTTTTCATGATTGATTGGGATTATTATGGGTGTTTGCCATAATGAAACTTTATGCTAAACATGCCACATCAATGTTATGGTCATGATGACTTTAGTTAATTATTCTTTCTACCATTTTCGCACATAACCAAATCTTTAAAACAACTATGACATCTCATTTTTTATTTAAGACCATCCGTGATGTTAGTGATTTTATTCAAGTCATGTAAGACCAAATATGTAGTACACTACTACCCTGGCAGGTTAACCACTAATTATATTATTTTCAGAAGTGTTGAAGATTTCAAAATTTAAAAAAAAAAAATTTGTGAAGGAAAATATTGAATCTTCAAGAATATTTTATTTGTCAAAATGAAACTTTCAAAATGAATTTGTTATTTGACAACGAAGTGTCAAACCAGCCAAGGTACTTGGGTATTTGAAATTGTTGTCATTTTACTTAAAGTAAATGAAAAAATCTACTGGCTACAATTGTAATTTGAGGCATGATAGAACTTAGGAGGCTATTTTTTGAAAGAATCATAATGCCAATAAGATTTTAAAATTAAAACTTGCGAACTATAGGCTTATGAAAATTCTTGTAAGACTCAAACTAAGGATACCCATTTGGATGGATAGTTGATTCAGGCATTTGTGAACTTTCTAATTTATGATGCCTACTTGTCTAATGGCTTAAAATTGAAATAAAGTTGATAATCAGTTGTAATAGCCCAAATTGAGGGCATTTTCTTGCCAAAGTAATGGTGGGAGGATGGAGGGAGCCACGTCAATAACAAAACTAGGAAAAACCAATGTTCATTTAAATGGTCTAGGTAAAATTGAACACTGAAAAAAGGGGTTAATAGGTTTTATGGTCTCTAAGTTGGAAAGATCTCTCCACACAATATATAACTTCCCTAAAGGCAATATTACTGAATTTATTCATGTAATGTTAGAATGGGGCTTGTATGGTACACCATACTTTTTTGCTTGAAACAAACAAAGTATCACAATTACACAACAAGAGTGGTTTGCCATAAACAAAAAAAGATTGGAACCTTGCAAAGGTGTGAGAAAATGGAAAACTTGAACTAGTGTTTGGAGGTCTTCATAAATTAAAATTCTTTCCTATTAAAAGTCTTGCTATGGAAATGAAATCCATCAAGTGTCATTACATTTGTCTTCCAAATGGGACAAGTTCTCCTAGTAGGTGGTACCACCTAGTCTACTACAAATGTTAAGTCCTGAGTCCCAACAAAATACACCTACCGTTTGCTACAAACACCACTTTGAGTTTGAAAAGTCCATAACATGAGTCTTCATCTCTCCAAAGTAAGTAGACTACTTTGTTAGGAAAACCAGACTTAATACAATCTTGAGTTTGAGAGGTGTCTCTTGGGGGCCATTTCTTGGTTATGAGATTCGCTCAATTCTACTTGTAACATTGTAAACATTTCCTTGTCAAGAGAAAACATTTCATCTCACATCTCCTCAAATCGGAGCCCCCATTTAGTTACAAGTACATGTTCAAGAATGATGCACACCCATTCATTGATTTCAATTTGTTAGAGACAAATTTCATACATTGGAGGTTAAAGTCATGGGGATTTAAGAATGGCTGTTTTTCAGCATGCCATAATATAATGACCGAATCGGCCTGCCTTGCCAATTGGGTAGGCGGCCTATTCTGCTGCACTCCTCCCACCCCATGCTCCCCACATTTTTCCCTCGTGGTTCTCTGATTTTAACCTGGTTACCTCATGTTTGAATGTCAGGGAGTGGGCGGGGTTCAGCTGATTCTGGAGCCAAGCAGCCTGTGGCCAAGCCTGGCAGTAGCCCACTCGGCACCAGGCTTGGCCACAAGCTCACTAGCCCAGATCAGACAATCCCTGCCCTGCTACCGAGTACTTTGAAGGATGACTTTTTGAACTTGCTGCTAAAACCTCCACCTCAGACTGTGGGATAGCTCCATTTGGCATGAATAGAAAAGAAAATGCAGATTTTCTACAACAGAATATTGGGTTTCAGTGATTGTAGAATATCTCAATGTGAAAGTCCGACTTTTTGGACAACTGGAGTCTTCATGACTATGAAAGCATCATCCCTTGAGTTTGGTTACTCTTCAAAGTTTACAAAGGCAACTCATTGACAAATTGAATGGGATGCCATCTTCAAACTGTCATGAAGGTTGTCTCAAAAACTTTTCATGGATGTGAAATGCAGAGAAACATGAAGATCTTCATCAATTTCCACAAAAATGGCCACTTCTTGTCCCATAGTCTAAGAACCCCCAATTCTCTCTGCAACACATTGAAGTTGGACACTGCCAAGCTTTCAACAGGCAGTCACATTAAGGATAGAAGAATTGAATGCTCCCAAACACCCTACAACTGCCTTGTCAACATCCAAATCTCTTAAGGACAATTGACTATGGGCCCACTTTGGCATTTTGAGAAGACACCAAAATGCACACATTGGGCTAAAAATAAACCATAGCATTGTTCAGCATTGTTGCCATTTGATACAAGTTTATTCTTTGAGAGCATATCAACATATTGATTTGCAGTATGTATACCAAGACAATATTGCTTTGAGAGTTACTAGACCCTTAAGATTTGGGTGAACTTTGGGATTCACTTCTCAAAAGATAATTTGCCAGGAGTGAGAAACACAGCAACATATGGATATAAGTACTACATTTCCATGCAAGTGTACCCAAAAGACAGTTTGTTGTGTTACCTCATTGGAAGTTTGTTCCTGTGGCAGAAGGTGGATAGTGAAGTGCTTTGAAAAATTCACAAATTTTCAGGGTTTGCGTGAAGCAAAATCTACACCTTGAAAGCAGGACATAATATCTCAGACCAAGCCAAGCTTCACAAATGAATACAATAATTCCAAATTGTACCTAAAAAATCTGTAATATATGATGAGCCCATGGTGGAGTTGGGCTCCACATGGACTTAGCTCCCTTTAAAAATGCCTCTCTGTGAGAAAGAGTCCTGCTGTCAAATTATGAAAACTCTCAGATATCAGATATGGGAAGGAAGAAAATGCATGGAGTCTATTTCTGATTTCAGTATTGTGGATCATCCCATCTCGTTGATGTTTCACCTGCAAATACAAGAAAACTTTGGTCAGAAATATGGAACTACACCAAAGAGCATTGATGAAGATGCACAAACAAAGACATAATCGATTCTGAGTGAGTAATTTTTTGCTCTGCATATCTTAGATGCAAAATAAGAGGGCCGATCAACTGAAGGTGATGCACATTTTTACATCCCATCAGAGGTATATGTCCCCACTACTGCTACCTTCTGGTTCAGCTGGACCTTGTTGAGATGGCCTTCTGCTTGAGCTTGGACGAAATGGCTCAGAGAACAGCCTGTTCATATGTGCATCATTGACAACAAAATGGGCCAATCTGTCAGCATCTACAATTTTGCTAATACCAAGGCTTTGGCACGAGCAACACTGCACACTCCGAATAACAAGATGTGAGATACTGGGTTCCAGGTTTGTACCCTAGATGTAAAGAGGTTTGTGATGTCTGTGGGTCTTGAAGATTTGGATGAGAGGGAAACACTGTTGGTGCTGTCTGGGATCTTCCTCTAGAATCCCTAGCTGGCATGTTGTGCTGGGCTGGACTTGCTGAAGGGCCAGCCAGGGCAACTGCTTCTGCTATCTCTGTAGCATCTGCAAGCTAAGCCATCAAAGAAATTTTATGTGAGAATTGATGCACTTCTAAGAATTTCCTATTGCTTGGGCACCCTTGATATGTTCAAAACCTTCAGCAACTTTGACCTAAGAGACTCCAGGGACCTATTTGGCAGCAAAACAATTGAACAATGCATATTTGGAAGCTATTGTTCTGCCAGCAGATTTTTACCTTGCGGAGCAGTTCAGCATTTTCCTGTTGCAAGTCATGCTCCTGCAACATGAAGATCTATTAGTCCAGCCATCTACTTTCATCAGGACCAACAAAATGGAGCTCATCAGCTGCATCTTCAGGCAAGAAGTTGCTTTAGGTTGTCATACTTCGCAATACAATGGAAAAGTTTGAACAAGCAAAAGCAACAGAACCAAAAACTTGTTTTTGCACTTGAAACCATCAAACACATTCAACACAGGAGTGTTAGGAGATGAATGTTACCTTTCTCTGAAGATCCTCAATTTCTTCAAGGAGGAGCTGATTCTGTAAAGATAAACCACAAGACACTCTGTCAGGATGATCCTTTCGCACCTGATAAAATGGTCCATTGAAACTGGTACATGTTTATAATTGAGCAGAGGCATCAAGGCCAAAGGCTATCCAAGACAATGGGGAGTGAAATGAGCAAGAGACCATAAGCAATAGGATTCTCTTGCATTGAGTGGAGTTTCAGAATCTGGATTGAAGAGGAAAACCCCCACTGCCACCCTCACAGTTACCTTCCTTGCCTGAACACGAGAAGATCCCATAGATAGCTGCTGTTCTAGCTGCAGCAGTTCTGGCACAGTCAACATTGAAAGATCCTCTCCAAGCATATGCCTGGATTAAGAAAAAGAATATTATTCAGCTTCAAATGTGCCATGACCTAAGCAGATTGCTGCACAGTTCATTCTGGCAACTCCACAGATCTGAATCTTTCCAAGCTAACAGGCACTGAATTCCTGGAGAAAGAAAATAATATTTATGAAAAAAACCCAAATGTAGCAACTGTGACACCTAATCTATGGTATCTATCACACAATTCCATACAAGTGAAACTTTAAACTGTTGTCAATTGGAACCCAATGTTGTGTTGCTGCAGGTATATCATTATCAAACATAGCAAACATGGAAGCAGGAGATCACCTGTATGTGCTTTGCAGCCTTTCCAATTGTTGCCTCAATTTAACAATTTCATGTCCCATCAACTGCAATCAGCACAACCATGTGACAAAGACAAGCTGAATTCTTCCCATTGCTATGCAAGAAGCACACAACCAAAAAAATTGGGGGAGAGGGGTGAGGGCATGATTTTAAACACCCAAGGAAAAAGCTACCAACTTATTGCAAATACTGAAAGGCAAGGCTCTTACTTCACTATTGCTGCCTGTTTGCACTCCATCAGGGCACTTGCTGTATCTTTCAAGAATGTCTTGCATACTGCTCAATACCATCAAGAAGCAAAGACACTAGTTAGGCCAGGACTTTCTCACACCTGCAAACTTACAGTCACTGGTGGCCTACAGAATTAAGGTGTTGGGTACAGGAGTTACTCACATACATACAATTTTACTCACAACATCTCCTAGCTTTCTCCAAATACCCCAAGGAAATCTTTATGTTACTTTAGCCACTTGGAGGCCATGGGTTAAGGCTATTTTGGAGGAGAAGAATTCACATGGAGATGGAAGCAGATGTGAAACCTGGAGGGGACAAAACTCCTCAAGAACTAAACCAAACCAATAGGATCAAAACTGGGTTTGCAAATCCCTTTTCTTACACTACAACAAGGTGGAACTTGTTTTGAAGGCAATTACAAAAGATCTGGCAAATCGAGTAAAAAATTGTCCCCTCCTTGGTCTGTTTCTCAGCAATGCTGAGAACTTCATCAGCAGCATTATTCTAGCAAGGACTGGATCACAAATTTAGGTGGAAATTGGTAAGGAAGAATGACTCCAAATTTAGGGTTGAGTCTTCCACCACATCCAAGCCAAGCCTGGGCATGGCCAAAAAACAGAAGTAATTTTAAGCATCAGGTCTCACAATGGAGACGCTAGGCGCTGTTTGACACTGCCCTTAGGCTCGGATCTAAGCAATGGGTCGAGACAATTTTCTAGCGGCGGTTGCACATCAGCGATGGATGTGGTGCTGCTTACCAACTTCCTGGAACAATTTGCCAGTTAGCTGTTGTGGGTTTTGCTGCATCACCCAAGACATACACAAATCTTGGCCAGAATTCCTCGCAAATACATGAGCTTTTCAGCTTCTGCTGAGCTCATACTAGTCGGACTCGGCACCATGTTCAGTTCGATCGGTTTGCCGCCCCGCCCACAATCTAGCTAGAATAAGATAGTCTTTTGGAGAGCAAATTAGAGATGTGAAATTGGGGAGCGCTTTCAAGACATCTCGCTCTATATCAACGTATTGCGCGCTCTAATTGTACGAATTGCTCGCGAGTCACGACTCACAGAGTAAATGATTGTAGAAAACACTCTGCTACTTCGCGTTTCAAACGGCGTGGTTCAGTCGACAGTTCGCCGAAACAGTCGCATTTTCTTGCAACAGAAAAAAGGCAAGCCAGACCCACTCTCGGGAAGAACACCTCCCGCCACAAGAATGGCGAAGGAGTGGATGAAGGAGTGAAAGAGTGATGATCAGCCATGAGAGATGATCGTTTTCCGTCTCCTTGTAAAATGGAAAGGTTTGAGAATTCTGTTGTGTAGGTACTACATTTTGTAAGATACACGATCTTGTCTTTACTCGTTGAGTTCCGACTTCCGATTACTTATAAACAGCAGCTCAGAGCTCGGGATCAATCTAGACGAATTCCAAAGATCAGCAACAGTGGGATCAACTGACATTGCAGATAATACCGGGAATTAAGCATGCAGCACTGGTGCCCCACTCATACTGCTACGCCAGCAAAGAAGCTCTCTCAAGCTTCTATCTCTCTGTGTGTGTCTCTCCGTGTGTGTCTGTTTCTCTCTATTCGTCCTACCTGCCTGGGCTGGAAAATTCAAACAGCTTCCCGGTGCTGGAGAATACAATGAGAGCCACTTCTGCATCGCACAGAACCGCCAGCTCGTGTGCCTTCTTCAACAAACCCCCACGTCTCTTGGAGAATGTCACCTGCCTGCTCGTTGGATTCTCAATCTTCTTAATCTCTATTTTCCCGCGACCCATAACCTCCTCCTCTGTTCTAAATTCCTCCAGCTCGCCCTCTCCCCCAACCCCACCCTCCCGCCCCTCCAGGGCCCCCAGCAAACACAATCAAACTCCTCCTTGAAGCTCTAATTTATCCTCCCAGTCCCCGGACTTTCCTAATTACAATCTAACAACTCAGCATCTGATGATCTTTTTCCTGTGCGAGCTTCCAAAGCTAGGAAGAACTCTAGACTATGGAAACTTAATCGATTCCTCCCAAGCTGCACAATTCTAGCACTCTAATCCCAAAAAACTCTGACATCAAGTTTAAACTTTTCCTCAACCTCCCTTTCAAACCACCATTTTTCCAATCACATCCCAAAGGAATCAAAGCTCATCACTTTTCGGATTCCTCCAGTCATTCTTGCTGATTCTAATTACTTACGAAAAGGAGGAACTGGAACCCAAAAGCGCAATTGCATTTTCTTCTTCCCTACTTCTGCTAGTGCGAGTACCTCTACTACACCACTCATGAACCAAACCGCTCTCATGCAGTTCATCCACACAACATAACCTCTTAATGCAAAGTCCACAACGTCGACTGCAATACTGAACAACACCACCGCCCCCATCCTGACCACCACCATCACCACCACAACACCAACAAAAAAAAAAAAAAAAAAACAAGAAGAGAAGAAGTAGTACTACTACTAGTACTGTGGTCAGTATTCAAATTCTTGTGTTTGCACAACAACATTTTTGTGGCGGTCGACGCTGCGAAGCTGGTGCAGCATGTGAAGGCAGGTTCCTGATGCTGCAGGAAACGGCGCCGCAGCTTGCAGCTTGGCTCCGCAATGGGTGACGCTCGGCATGAGCTACGACTCGGATTTTATAATGCACTACTGGGCGCGTGTGCCGGTGAGTCTGCATTTGGAGGAGGAGCATGGTAACAAGTATATCCCAGTTGTAAGAGTATATAGGACCGTACTAGATAGTATCTTTCAAAATGTCTGTGTGTGCAAAATCTGTTGCAAATCTCAGCTTCTCGTCACCAAAATGTGATCATGAGTAGCATTCTTCTTCTCTTGTCAACAAGCTTGTGTAACTCCATCACTACTAGAATCCCGACTGCCTTCCTTCCTCCCTCCCTTGCAGCCTATCTGTCTGTCGGTCTGTCTGTTTGCCCACCCAGTGGGAGAGCCGAGCTGGAAGCCCTAGACTAGGGTTCACCCCAACACTTGCAGGTTCCAGAGATGGAAGGCCGCGGGAGGGTTCTGGAAGGATGCCAGAAAGACCTGGAAGTCTCCGGGAGGGACCTGGAAGGATGCCAGAAGGGCCTCAGAGGCTGTGGGAAGGACCTCAAAGATGCTAGAAGGACCTGGAAGGCCTGTGGGAGGGACCTCAAAGGATGCCAGAAGAACTTTAGAAGGCCCGTGGGAGGGACCTCAAAGGATGCTGGAAGGACCTTGAAGGCCAATGGGAGGGACCTCTGGACAACAGCTAGTACCCTGTCCACATGGTTTGGGAGCCCTACTGGACTGGACCTTCACTCAAGAGGGTGAAAGTACTTTCCAGTGTAGGTGCTGGTACCTACAGCCCACTGGTGCTTCTATGGTGGCAGCCAGGCAGTGTCCAGCACTGCAGAATTGGGCCCAGGTAATTCTACCATATGAAAAGGGTTTTGAATTTTTGTGTACACTAGGTAGTAGTACGGTGAGTGAGGCCCCCTGATAGTGCCTATGTTTAGCCCAGGAAATCTTTAATTTAGAGTCAGAGACCCTGGTTTTGTCTGTCTTGGGATGGTATATTTTCAAGCAACCAATCAAAATGCAGGGTACCCAATCTGGTACTGTACACAGTGAGTAAATTTTTAGTTCTCGCCAAGTGTGAATAACTTTAAAAGGCATTTTGTCCCCTCAAAACGTAAAGGATGTCTCTTTTGGTCTGTGCTTCACCCGAAATATGGAAAAGGTTGCAATTGTGCTTTGGGATGCTCGGTTATTATTCTTATTTAGAGTGCCAGGTTTTCCACCTTCAGAAGGAAACAGGGTTTCCCAAGCAGGTGGACATGTTACCAGGATATACCCGGATTAGTAGAGGTGTTATGGAAAAGGTTGCAATTGTGCTTTGGGATGCTTGGTTATCATTCTTATTTTGAGCGCAAAGTTTTCCACCTTCCAAAGGAAACAGGGTTTCCCAAGCAGGTGGACATGTTACCAGGATATACCCGGATTATCACTTGTTGGTGGAGGTGTCATAATTGCCAGTGCTGGGTGGGTACCAAGCTGCAACCCCCTGGTATATAGACTGCTCCGGGTATCAAAGAAGCAACCGCACTGGTATGACCTGAGGCAACAACACCAACCGCGTGGGTACCAGTACACCTGCCTGGAAGGGACTTGAGGCAATACCAATTTAATACCAAGGCTATATTGACTCTAGTACCAGGTAAGTATTAGTGTTGGCTGGTTATTGGTTCTTTTTCAATATCTGGTGGGCTGGTTACCAATTGTAAAATTTTAATTTTGGCTTATGCACAGGTAATCAAATAACCAGATTTTTGAGATTCACCTTACTGGAATGGTCAATCAATCAGGTTACTAATATTTTAAAAAATTTGTTGGGTAAGAAGTACCTGGTAGGCGTAAGGGCTGGCTTTCATAAGAACCTATTTGAGAAGAATTGAATACAGTTAAATTTTTATTTTATTTTCCTAAAGACTTATCCCATCCAACAACACTTTTGCACGAGTACTTTCCTTGGTACACAATGTTAATTATGTCAACACTTGCATAATAACATTTAAACCCTAATCATGGAATGGAAGATTCAGTTACATAAAAGGAAACATGCTTTGAAGGTGGTCCTTCTCAAGAGAGAGATAAACCAATTTGGTGACTATTTCCCAATCGGTTGGCATAATTCATGTTTATTTGAACAGGGGCTTGCTCTGGACTTATTTTAGCGTCCCCTATTTCAAACTGTGTTTAGCCTCCCCAGAACTGAATCGATAACTGCGTTGGGTGAATTTTGGTGGTCCCCGTAAGGATATAGGTAGGGTATCTCATACCTGAAACTTGAACCCAGGTTGATAACGGAGTTGATTCTCAGGAACTTTGAGACAAACATTGCTTTTCTAATAATCATTGGGTAGGTTATCAAAAAAGTTGAGTAATAATCATTTGTTATGCATAAGAAATTAATAACTGTCAGTTAACCTGCAGCTTATACACCAGTTATACTAGGATTTTTATTTAAAAACTTTATAATCCTTTTTTTATTATTTTTAATATTAATATTTAAAGATTGATAACCTACTTGGATGATAATTGCATTATCTAGTAGGTTATTAGATTTTCAAATTTCAATACTAGATAGTTATCAATTTAAACAGCATATGCCCATAGTTGTTAATGTTAGCGGTACAAGAGTACTACTGCAATACTTTTTCCTCCAGTCTGCCTTTTGCACCCTTTTTTCACCTTGGCATTTCCAGACATGTTTTGGGTCCATGTCATACACATTTGGAGTGCGAGGGCTATGTAACATGCTACAAGACACTTGGCACATGCTACCTGGCATGTCACGAGGCCCATGGTGCTCATAACATGGGAGGTTATGGTGCAAAACATGACAAGGTGAAAAAAAACAGGGCAAAGGCGAGATTGAGGGGGGAGG
>Ga0209611_10010718_pt1 | contig 13415 bp, 3 predicted proteins | sample S1TSphgellanicum_3_FD_187693 | JGI IMG/M metagenome (GOLD analysis project Ga0209611, IMG submission 187693) | Host-associated microbial communities from peat moss isolated from Minnesota, USA - S1T2_Fc - Sphagnum magellanicum MG (SPAdes) (version 2) | ecosystem: Host-associated > Plants > Peat... | reverse complement strand
CACAGTTATAGCTGGTGACAGCCTGAGTTTGATTGCTGGAACTACTTATCAGGGCTTGATCACCTACCAGCAAATTGGAGCAGCAAATGGCATTGTTGATCTGAATAAGATTCAAATTGGCCAACGTCTGGTGATTCCTTTTCCATGTGGCTGCAATCCTGTTTCTGACCAACCAGTAGTATACTTGGCATACCCTGTCCAGAGTGGTGACAGTATAGCGGACATTTCTGCAGACTTTGGGGCCCAAATGGCGGATGTCTTGTCTCTTAATGGAATTGCAAATGCGGCAGATTTGCTAGTGGGCTCTGTTCTTGAAGTACCTATTCCAGGTTTGTAAAAGAAAAAAACTTTCTTTTGTTTACTGAGTGCTATATTCATTCTCAGGACATTTTTCCAATAGACTGTTGTGATGAGCTTTCCCTTATGTTTTTCAACTAGTTGTGCTCCCAATCATCTTTTACAACTCCATTGGTCAAGGATTGACCAACTACAGGAGCTGTGAAGGTTGTGAGTCGAACTGTGACTCACCATACATTGATATCTGTCCTTTTTTCATGAGAACATGTGTTCCCAGAGTTTCTAACATGATTAATTATATATTTTCATCACACTTGCAGCTCTGCAATGGAAAGTGAGCAACTGTCCCTGCAGCAAAGCAACAATGCCCTATGTCAGTGGCTTTCCATTAGGCTGCTGTGATCACAGCACCCTGTGTGTACCTGTGATCACAGTAGCCTTATGGAAAGAGACCCTTAGGCATTCATCATCTTGCCTCAATTTATTGCAAGTTGCAGCATTCTCTCATCAAACCATAACATTAGAATTTATAACCCCATTGACAATCAGCTGGCTGTCATGTGTGGAACTACTTTTGGTCATGTTCTGATTGGTGAATTAACATCACTGTTACTGTATTTCTAGGGCTTGTTCTCTTTTGATCCTGGTAATGTTGATCCCTTAAGGTCTTCGACAACAATGTCCCTAGGATGATGTTCCAGAGAGATCATGAAATTGTGACTATGTTTCTTTCACTGCTCTGCAATAAATAGACTAACAAAGGTTTTGGTTCTATGACAGCTTGCCAGGCCTCATTTTCGCAATCATCAATTGATTCTGGACTACTTGTTGCTGAAGGAGGCTATGAGTTGACAGCTGCAAAGTGTGTACAGTGTATATGCACAGATGCTCCCCAGTATGTAGCTGAACTTTCTTTTTCTCTGCTGACCTTAATTTCACTCTGAGGACCTGGTATATTGTGAGCATTTTCTTGGGGTGTGGCCTCATCACTGTCTACTTAGTTGACAAGAAAATTATTGAAGTTGATCTACATCTTTACATTCAATGTAATATCTGTGCAATTGCCCAGTTTGTCATACTTGTAGTGATGCTGGCCAATGCAGATGAATGAATGCAATTCAACTGATGTTTGTATTCAAACTTTTTTCCTTTGGAATTTGCAACCTGATAGACAATTTTTTTTTCTTGAACTGGTGTCACAGACTTAGATGTATTCCAACACCCACATCTTTCAGCAAAGCCTGCTTGGGTACTCTCCAATGTGCAAATTCAAGCCTCACAATTGGAAATTTTACCACATCTCCATCAAGTACAGGATGTGATGTGACTTCATGTAACTATGAGGGTTATAGCCAAGGAAATATCATCTTCTCTCAGTAAGGAAACCCTTGCCTCTCCTTCATTTTTTGGGCAATACTGTTTGTACTCAGTAATGAAACCTCTCCTAAACTAATGTGCATACATTGGTCAATTGTTAGATGGCTTTGCTATGATATCAACAATCAGAATGCTATAACCAGCTGGTAATTGCTGACTGCCAACCTTTGGCATAGCTTACCAGTTCCTGGCATGTTGAAAGCGACCATTGGAAACAAATTTGCTATCAATAATGTGGTCTGAAATGTGGTTGTGAAGACCACTTTCATCATTTAGTGATGGTACAAATGTGGTTGGCTGCAATGATTCAGAACATGTAGCATGCGTCCAGAACAACCTGTACCTTATTTATTCTTAGCCTCCTTTGAGGCCTTGAAGACTATCAAATAGTTTGATCTGGATTTTTCTCTCAGCTATATCAAGACCATAAGACTTGGTAACTATAGAACTGTGTCCCTATTTGTCATAAGGTGCACATTACTTGTAATGTGAAACAACTGCTCACTTATATCTAAACTATCTTATTGGCAGGGTCGTAAACTCAACTGAGAATCAATGTCCAGGTACTCCCTTACTTCCGTGTGTCGCTCCACCCAGCATCCCAGAAATGCTTATTGGGTCTTTTCCTTTCAATTCACATCTGATGAGATTCAGCAATTGACAAGTGTCTCAGACAATTTCGAACTGACCATATCAGAGGAGCCCTGATCTAAAAAAAATCTTCATCTCCCTGGAGACCACAAGGGACATGAAGTTGTTAGGTTGATGTGGTTGAGGCGCTGATTAGGGACCGCACTGTAAACCTTTGATACAGTTTTAGAAGCTCAGAAATGACACCATTTTTTGTTTTTTGTGTTTCAGTGATATCATCATTGACATATGACAAACCTGCCCCAATTGGCACATATCCAGTTCCTCCTGCAGCCCCAACGCCAGGACCCACATCATCAGCATCTGGTGCCCCACCTCCAGGCCCAGCATCTGGTGCCCCACCTCCAGGCCCAGCACCTAATCCTTCAAGTGCCAGTTTTTGCATACCTTCTTTGATGAGCTTTCTAGTCCCACTTGTTCTAGCCATATATCTTTAGTTATCTGGTGGGGACCAACTGGTTTAAATCTTACTTTGACAATTGTGATCTAATTTTGCAGGGTTCTGTCTGCTTGAGTTTTAATGGTGGTTTGTCTGATGATTCAGCAGCTGCTATTGATCCACTTATATGCATTATAGAGATTCAAAAACTCATAACTCATGGTTTTCATCACTGAGGAAAGGACAAAACCTGTATTTTGTTTTTGGCTGAAATCCAATGAACAAGTTTGGGGCTGATGGTAATATGCTCTTTATTGACTTGTTACATGCAAGGATAGTTTGAAGCTTCTGGGAATTACAAATCTGGGTGCTACCTATGTGAAATTTCTGTTTGATTTAGGGCACTTACCAAAATTGCAGGTGTTGCATCGATCGTTTGTTGGCATTTGGTGCTGTCTTCTAAATTGGGTGTGTTTGTCTAAATTTCTCATCCATCTTTCAGAAGCTTTTCAGTAAACACCAGTGTTTTAATAGGGGAAATTTTCCGAATTGGCAAATTAGACATGGATGTGAGATATCCATAAACCTGTGGGAACTCTCCCTCCTTCACATTTAGACCACAATTCATCTCTCTTGTTTAGTTTATCCATTGTCATCATTTAACTTCACAAAAGTATTCAAACTTTCATATCCAAGCTACCATAAAATGGAAGATAAAGATACTTGCATGCTTGGGAAACAATGGAAATTGGTTTTTTAAGAAGGTGCTGATGATGGAAAGGAAAGGCTAATAGGGCCCTTCACATCCCAAACTTTAGTGGTGGAGGTATTTGGGAGAAGTAATCAACCTGCCTATTTATGAAAACAGGCGAAAATTTCCATTCCCATTGGTAACATGTTCTTTATTCAGTTTCTATAAGCGCTCCCATGATTTTGTGCCACTTTAGAAATTGCAGTTTAGTGAATGTTAACAAACCAAGAAGATCTACTTTCATTGAGTTAGCAGTGTTTAGAAATTGTGAGTCTGTGAATGTTAACAAACCAAGAAGATCTACTTTCATTGGGATAGCAATGTTCACATGCACTAATCTACAAATTTAATCCTTAAACAATTTTTTTGTCAATGTGTTGTTCGGTAGATCAAGAGTCCTACTTGATAAGAATATGTAGGTTTGTTTGTGGGAAACAAGAAACCATGCTTCATGAGTCAGAGGCAAAAACATCTCTCAGTCATAATGGTTTCCAATGTGTTCTTCCCCATGAGTACATCAAATAAGGTGCATGCCCTGGTAAGAAGTTCTACCAGGGCCTGTTCCAGAGTGTAACCCATGTTATATCCCTACAGTGTTCCCATCATAAGTGGAACTGGCAGAACCAAAAGTGGAACCAGCAGATAACCATCTGTCCCACCTTGGAAAAAGCCCTAGAAACAAGAAAAATACATAACTGGGTTATGATATGTTCACTAAGAAGAGCCCAACCAATATAGACTACACATCAAGTGTAAGTTCTGCCACAAAAGCAGGGGATACCTATTCCTTGATTGGGGGGCAGAATGGACACTTACTGCTCATTCTGCATAGGTTCTTTGCTCTTCCCCTCACTTCTTGCACCATTGAATGGGCTGCAAGGTGGATTCTATAAGGGATATACAAGTTGTGTAAATGTAAAATTGTAAACATGGATTCTATGAGGGATATACAAGTTGTGGAAATGTAAAATTGTAAACATACCTTGTGTTAGGGTGTTTAGGGCTCAAATCCCTAACACTTACTTAAGTCCAAAATAGCACCGCATGGCCTATCACTAATAGGGACGGTAGTTAGCTCTAGGTTCACCTATTCACACTTAATGACTACTTGAGGGTTTTACAAAGTTGGCAACGTACTTTCACGCATGTTGATTCACACATATTATTATGATGTGTTGCATGTGAAGGTCCCTTTTGTCATTTTCTTGTGCCAAGGCTTTATGTTGAAGCTTTGTGTTGCATTGCTTGCACTATCAGTCCTCTTTGTTCTTGCACTTTCATGTTTGTTGAAGTTTTGCACACTTCGTAACACCTTGCAATGTGCATTCTACCTTGTGTGATATCACATCCCATAAGCACACAACTTGCATGCATTGTTGACATCAAGCAATTTTTTGTTGTTGGTTTGTTTTTCTTTTTTTTAACTATGTTTTGTTTTGTGTTTTCTACTTCCAAGCTTTTCATTTTCAAGCTCTCATTTTCAAACTCATGTTTTCAAGTTTTTCATTTTCTTTGTCTTCATGCTCCTACTTTGTTATTTTTTCTTTTTCAACCTCTTATTTCCACAACATTTGAAAGTAATTTATGCTCACGATTCCATGAATTTATTGTATATTGAAGTCATTTCCAATCTTTTTTTGTGTGAAATTTCAATCAATTGCAAAATTTAACAATAGGTTGCCAATAGTATAAAAGGAAAAAATGCGATTTTTTTTTTTAATGTGAAAACACAAGGATTTGATTTGAGGTTCATTGCATTTGCAACAAAAAATCATTGTTCATCATTACCTCCTACAATTTATATATTTGCATGGGAACTTCATGCCCCCCTCCCCCCCTTTCTCATCAATAGCAAATTGTTTCCTTGTAACCTTCTATTGACTTTGATTTACAAGAGTTGTTTGTTTTCTTATTTACTCTTGTAACCCTTCCCCTCCTCACATTTTTTTTAATTACAAAGATTTGAATTTAGGGCAAGAGGTCATCGCAAAAGATCATCAATTTTGTTGGTCATTGTCACAATTTATTTTCCTAACAATTTGGGGGAGGTGAACAACAAATCTTTGAGCCCTACAAATATGGAGAGATCTTCAAGTTTGTGGTCAAGTTTCATTGATAATTAAAGAGCATTAGATTCTCTTGGAGCTTGATCAAACAAAATATTGTTGTGTTGATGTGGTTTTGTATAAGGCAAAGGGGAAATTTTCCTTTTAAGTTTGCTTGATTTATGGTTTTGTTTATATTTGCATCTGTGTGCAAACTCAACCTTAGAAACATTTTTCTAGTGTGTGGCAAGGAGAATGAAAGGTTTAAAGTTTGGTTACTCCACAATTTCATCATAATCTGCCATTATAGATTTTCTTTTGAAGTAGGCCAAGATTTTGCTTTGACCTACAACAAGTTGGGTTCAAGGTTGTTGTAAGGTTTAAAGGTGAAAACACAAATAGATGGACTATTTAGACTATCATTCTCACAAATTTTTTGGATGTATATGAACTTAAAATGTAAAGTCATATTCAACATTAACAATATCAATTTTTTAAATTATCCATGTTGCAATAAACTTTAGTGAAAATCATATTAAAAATATGCATGAGTTCTAAGAATGCACATTGAATAACACGGTTTGTTAAATGTCACATTACAATAATTTTAGCTAGTGTAAATTTGAACTTTCAAATGTCACTTTTGAACCACCTAATCTTATTTTTATCTTTAGGGTTTGCATCTATAAGATTTTACTTGATGATGGTAGTACCAAAAAGCTTTTCAAAAAACTATGTGTTGCTAGTTCAGGATGTATGTGAGGTTTAAATGTTTGCTTAATGATGGTAATACCAAAAGCTTCAAAGAAGAACTATGTGTTGTGATATTCATTTCCAAGGTTTAAGGTTCAAGTTTTAATAATATTTTTTGTGTTTATCTCAAGAACATATTGTGGACATGGTAGTTCAAACATCAATCCATATCAAAAATAGTTATATACAAAAGTTATAAGCTTGATTTCCAAGGGATAAACCTTTCTTCAACAAAGGTAAGTCCAAGCTTTCTATCACCATGCTTGTCTTTTAGGGTTTTGATGATGACAGCAAGGAGCCAACACCAACTTGTCAAACTTATTGTTTAATAGATAGAATTGCATTTCAATAGAGTTTCCTTTCATGGTTAGCCTTGGTAGTCCAAACATCAGTCCATATTTGAAATATTTCTTCTTATACTTTGACAAGACCCATGAGTTTAGTAGGTTCCCAATTAGGCTAGCAAAACTAGCTAGATGCAGATCGATATAATCTGAATTTATTAGACCTTTTTGCCTTTCTTTTTTGTTAGACTTGTCACTTATCATTGGTGGATGTGCTACCAAATGAGACATCTATCTAAGACACAACAAGATTTTTTTCTATTCAATTTACAAAAAGAACCTAAGGATATTCTTCCTTCCAATCACTTGCTCAAGAAACATATGCTATGCTCAAAAACAAAAGTTGTCTCGTGCGTAAGTTGCTTATTATTAGTGTTTTGTATGCTTTTGTAGATGTTGTTGATCAAGAATTGAAGAAGGAAGAGCTTGAAGACCCTCAGCAATCAAATACCAGCTAAACAAATTGTTTCCATATGATCTTTGTCTTCATGCTCATTTTTCCTTTGCCCTAGTAACATTTGTTTTTTCTGTCAAGAAAGACTCCTTTGGGCTCTGTGGAAATATGAACTTTGTCTTCATGTTCATTTTTTCTTTACCCTAGTAATTTTTTTTTTCCTCTCTCAAGAAAAAATCCTATGGGATTCCACATTAACCTTGATTCCACATTAACATTAATCTAGAACCCAGCTATGAAGAAAAAGTTGCAGGTGGAACTGCCTGAAAGATGAGGCCACAGTGAACCAGCACCCACCAGTGCACCATGAAGGATGAATGGTAAGTGGGTCAGGAAACAGTTTTCTGTTGGATTTCAGTTTCCTAGCCAACCATGGTGGTTAGCTCAGTTGCTTTTCTTTTTCTGCCTACCTACTAACAATCCACAAGCAGGTTGGTTGGTAATAGGTAGGTAGTAAAAACAGCCCTTACCTAGTAATTACCTATTTTCCTACCTATCTACCTATAAAGAAACCTATTTCCTACAGAAATGGTTACCAAGGTGAAACCAAATATTAACTCAGTTGAGGTTCATCCCACAACTGAGTAATAATGGGCATCCAGTGGATGGTGCGCTGGTGGGTGCTGATTCACTGTGCCTGTCAGATTATGGGAACTGGATTGGAGGTTGCATCAAACTACAAAAGGGAAACCAGAACAGACGCCAGCGCTTCCCTTCAAAATCAAAAACTAACAAGAAAGACTGGAACCCAAGATTTTCTTGAATGAGACAATATTGATTCAAATTTCATACTCATTTTGTTGAGTTCCAGTTGTCGTTGTTTGTGCAAATCTTCTTCACAACAACAACAATCCCCAGTCCTACTACTGACCTTGCATGAGGAAGATGTGCCACATGATGTCTCTGCCCTACTGGCCAAAATGCTGCCAAAAGTAATGGGCAAACTCTTGGAATTTGTCAAGCAGCAGCAGGTATAGTGAATGAACTTGGGAAAGTACTCAAAGTGCACTAATAAGCATGCTGAATGAAAAAAAAAATTGTGATGTATTAATGGTTTCTCTCACCTCATAGAAACCAATGCAGAATAATTGAACTCACAACGCCCCTTTTCTGGCAGAACTTGATAAAGGATGAGGAGGAGTTTCATCCAGTTTTACCAATAGGGATGTCAGTTGAGGTACTATTGATTGTAGTCTGATGCTGGTGAAAACCAAGTTGTCTCTGGTCTTTTTTGGTTACAACTTAGGCTACTTATTACATTAGATCCCAACCCAACTTGGACCATGTTTCTAAGTCCCTTTCCTTGGGAAGTGGCCCTCATTCATGCTTGGGGAAGATGTTAAAAAAGATGGATCAGGCCAGGGCAGATAATGAAAAAAAGAGGAAGGCAGTACTTATGTACTATCTGCAATAAGGACCCTGTGCTTATTTAAGCTCTTCCATGAGGTTGCTTCAACTGTTGTCTGATGTACTATATAACACACACCAGCAATCCAGAAGACCTGTTCAACCTTCAAACCAGTGTTGGTTGGACGGGTATTTGATTTCTCTAACAACTTGTAGAATCCTCGCTTCAGAATCTTAGAACTGTCGGTTTTGAGTACTTGAAAAAAACAAAATCAGAATCAAAGAACCGTCAGTTCCAATTATTTCAAGAACCTCAAAGAACCACTGGGTTTCATGGAACAAACAGGCAAATAACCACCGGATTTAATGGGTGATGATTTTGGGGTGGGGGTGTAGATTTTTTGGATTTTTTGGTTGCCATTGTGTCCCCATACAGTTCCCATTTAGTTCCTTCCATGTTTCTGAGGTTCCTCAACATGTTCCCAATAGCATCTCACTTGATATCCTTTGCCTTCACACTCTTATAACCTACACAAGCCGCCCAAAAGGAGGAGACTAAAAATATACCTATTTTGGGACTGTCCAAACCTTTAAATCCTCTTGTGGAAGTCAATCAATGCTGCCCATCACAAAAGGAAAGAAAATTGAACTTTGGGTCACCCAACAACTGATTAATATAAGTCAGTCTGTCACCATGCCAAGAGCATTAGCTGTGGCAAGAAAGGGTGCTGAACGACACAGTTAGGGGAATGGTTTGTAAAGCAACTACAGAAGTGAGCAAGCAAGAGTATCAGTTCGTAGAAGAGGCTGAGGTTTTCTCCTTTGTAGGATGGGGGCAATTGAAGTTGAGTTTGTTCCTCCCCCTGCCCCCCCAATGTTCCCAGTAATCTTCTTCCTATTAGTGTTCCTGAAACACTCATAATTTATCATCCATGTGTTCCCATGTGCTTTGGCACATATTCCTACAGTTCCCATGTCCCCCCAAGTGTTCATTAAATTTATTTTGTATTTGTGTATCCCCAAATTTTCCCACATTTGTTACCATATTTCTCATGTGTCTCCCATGTTGTTCCCCTATTCTTCCCCCAAAGGCCTACTCTTTTGAGCTGCCATAGGGGGAAGAATTAGAAAGGTTTTAAGTGCCTAGGTATCTATTGCATTATGGGAGTGACTGAACTGTGTAAACCTTAGGTGGATGATGCAAACCTGCAAGGCTTTATTCCAAGAAAGAGGGGGGTGGGGGTGAGGGATCGAGGTGACAAAACAAAAAGGTGAAACAAAATGTGGAGAAGGATATGGTCATAACTTAGGCCTAATTACTAAATACAAAATCTGAATGTTCTAGAGCTAAACTAGACGTCATCCTTTGGTAATGGGTTGGGGGTTTGCAAATTATGGAAGTCAAGAGCTAGCCAACCCCACAAGAGTTCATTTAGTGTTTTACATTTAAAAACATATCCATAGAGAAGAGATGCAACTACATCTATGGAAATTTTTAATAAAGTAAGGGGAGTGATATGGATTGTCAAGGAAAGCTTGATTGCACAATATGGCCACAGTGAACCAGCACCCACCAGCGTACCATCCACTGGATGCCCGTTATTACTCAGTTGTGGATGAACCTCGACTGGGTTAATATTTGATTTCACCTTGGTAACCAATTCTGTAAGAAATAGCTCTCATATATTCATATATAGATCAGTAGGAAAATAGGCAACTACTAGGTAAGTAGAAGGTTTATATATATGTAAGGGCTGTTTTTACTACCTAGCTACTAACAACCTGCTTGTGAGTTGTTAGTAGGTAAGTAGAATAAAAAAAGCAATGGAGCTAACTGCCATGGTTAGCTAAGGAACTGAAACCCAACAGAAAACTGTTTCCTGACCACTTATCATTCATCCTTCATGGGGTACTGGTGGGTGCTGGTTCACAGTGGCCGCACAATAGCATCTTCATCCTCCATTGTGTGCTACAACCTCCATTGAGTGTTGGAAACACTCTAGAACCATGGAGAAGGTGGCCAACTTTTTGCCCAGAGAACTTAGTGATCACACACTTTTCAGAGGCAATGGACACCAGTGATTTCCAGATCTATAGGAGTCAGGCTAAGTTACCATTCAATTTTGGGCAACATTAGTATGTACTAGTAATAAAATTGTAACGCAGGTGACTTGAAGCCACCACACCCAATCAGTTCTTTTTCTCATTTTGGTGCTGTAGCAATAGTGGCAATCATCCCCAAAAGGATACAACATTGATGAGAACAAGTTTTGAAAAACTGTCAAAACAGTATAAAATCTGGCAGAAAGTCCTGCATTAACACTACCGTACCTGCCTACCAAATTAGGCCGAAATTAAATTCAAGAAAAAGTGCCTAATAAATATTTGACAAATGAGCCTAATTCTTGAAAAAACAGTATAAAATTTGTCTAATGTTTCAAAAAGTGTATGCCATAAAAGTTGCTTGATTTCATACAAAAGATAATAGTCTTGAAATACTCAATGCAATGAAGTTAGATTTAGGCATACAAGAATAGAAATAAACACGCAAAGTTGTGACCATTTGTATAACCAAATTGAACTAAGGACATGGTTTTTTTTTAATGTGAAGTTTAGCTAGACATTGGTTCATACTCTCTTCTACTTCAACATCAACATAAATATCAGGTATCTTCTTGGATCCAGACCTCTTAAATCAACATCTGTCCTCATATCTGCAAAGAAATTTGACTGTATTAGCCTGAATAGCCTCAATATGAAATCTATGGTCAAATGCTCTTCAAATCTTATATGACTCCCATAGCCATACAAGCACCATCTCATGCAATGTGAATAAATCCATTTGCAAATCAACTTTGTGGGCAGGTGTATTGGCTTCCAACTATTCTTGTATATTATTTGTTGACCATGTTTTGAAGGAAGAAGTGAATGCACATTTTAAAGGCCATTGCAAGATAACATCACAAGGCTACAATTTGGATGTGTAATTTGCAAGCACAAATAAAAGATAAATGCTGGGGTACTTTTTTCATCCAATCTCGAAATTTGAATAATCAATGGACACTCCAGCAATCAGTGAACTACACCATCTTTGGGTCATTGAGTAAATGCAATTGCTCCTAATCCGATTGAAAATAATGAACCAAATTCATTCACAAATTGTTGACATGTATGTAGGTTTCACCAATGATTGTCAGACAAAGCCAAGGTTAAACCACTATGATCCGCAACCATTTTTGCTTTACGGTTTCTTGGCAAATGACCTATTTGTCTGACCCTTGTAAACAACTTGAAAAGGAATGAAGTTTCCATTTGCAAGACATGAAATAACAAATGTAACAACATGATTGTTTTCAACTCCAAATTACACCACATCCTTCTTGCCACATTTTTTTCATGTGTGTTCTCCAACCATGGGTACAAGGTAAATGCCAATTTGATCAATATTAACCACCAAAGTTGTAAGGATGTTGTATAAAAACACTAAGTATGTGATATGCTATGTCATGTAACTCCTTGGAATTTCCCAATCATTAGGGAGTTTGCCATGTGCTATTGTTGGGTGTTGAAAATTTCAATCCAACAACTCATGCATGAACTTATGTATAAACTGCAATGTGACATTGATTTTCTTTAAAATGAAAGGAGCCTTTGCCTTAAAGTAACCAAGAATGATGGGTTGTACTATCCTTACATAGAGACATTCACTTGATGCCTGCATTCTAACAACAATGCATTCTAACAACAATTCACGTAGTCCTCCTTATACAATGTGAAATTCCAAAATCAATAATGGGTCCTCATTTTGTACCCACAAAGCCCAAAAGTTTGAACGTTCCACCATCTGCCACCATTTGTGGCACATGTGATTCCAATTATCTTCATGTAGTAAGCCAATTGTGAAGTATGTTTAATTGATTTAAATTATCATAAAGGTTAGTCCTATATCTTGGATCTTTATAAGCCTTTTTGAGATTTTTCATCACATCTCTTGAGTAATTTTGTATTTTTTCATGGAAACCAAAATGGGTGGCCACAACTCATTAAAAAAATTAGTTTTGGTATTTTCCTCACCATGGTTGTTTTTGCTTCTCAAGTTGTTTTCCACAACTTGGGAAATTTTACCAAAAATGTTTTCTCTAGTGTTTGATGATGGCTTTAGAAAAGCTAGAGGTAAAAATTCATGGGCTATAAGGTTTTTTAGATTTTCAAATACGTCTTCTTTTGTGCTTTGGAATCTGCTCCAACACATGATTTGTGTTACCAAAAGGTAACAACCTCATACCTTCTTTTCACATACAATCCAAATATTCATCCTTGTTTACTTATTGGAACACATTGATATAAGTAGAAACTTAATTATGCCTGTAATTCAAAAACCAAAAAAATGGGAAAAAAAATTAGAAGTTTAAAAAAAATGCAATTTCAACTTTTTAAACAAAAGTAATGATTTATGTTCTTAATTGTTTTATTTAACAGCAGTGAAAAACAAAACCGTAAATCAAATTATTCTTTGTATTAATAACTCAAATGCATTTAAAGACTATAAATATAAAAATGTAATATGTAGAACAATATGGAATAAATAAAGAAGAAATTTTCATTTTTTAAAAAAACAAACCAAACTTTTACAATGCATTGGGCACAAAATTCAAGGGTGTGAAGCAAAGTGTGTTGGTTGCATGCATTTTCAAACAACGAGTTTATGGGGGAGCTTTATTTTTTCTTTTAAATTTCAATTGTTCAAACAACAAAATTAAATTCATGACATAATGAAACAATTACCATACATGCCCACCAAGTTAGGAAGAGGTATGAAGTAAGCTACCACATGAACTTAGAGCCTAAGCATAAAGTTTAAAGTTAGAACTTAGGATGGTAAAATGTCTTTTCCCCTATACACATGCAAGTAAAACTCAAAAATTTAATTGCAAAATGAATGTTGTACCAATAAATTTAAAAGCAAACATGGGGATGAATGTAAACATTCATCCGCATGATGTTTTTCATTCATCTA
>Ga0209611_10010717_pt1 | contig 13416 bp, 14 predicted proteins | sample S1TSphgellanicum_3_FD_187693 | JGI IMG/M metagenome (GOLD analysis project Ga0209611, IMG submission 187693) | Host-associated microbial communities from peat moss isolated from Minnesota, USA - S1T2_Fc - Sphagnum magellanicum MG (SPAdes) (version 2) | ecosystem: Host-associated > Plants > Peat... | reverse complement strand
TATTTACTGATGCCAATATTTCATAGGATTTAAGAAATTGTTATAGGATAGTTTTAGGGTTTTAGTATGTATATTATTGCATGTACTTTAAGCGATTTCAAGTTGTTGGAAAATATTTTTAAATTTAAATTAAAAAAATTTCTAAAATTTTATTATTATTATTTTGTGCCAAAGTCAATTTTCCAAAATCAAATAATTATTCCAGGGGCGAGATGCCAAACCTGAAAAGGTACAATGGTAGTAGTCATGTTCTTCTTCTTCTTCTTCTTCTTCTGCTTCTCATTTCTTCTTCTAATTCTAAAGAAACTTGCAGAAGTACTGATGATCTTCATTATTTTTACAGGCCAGTAGAGTAAGTACTTAGTACCAAACATCCAATAGCACACTCATCATCCATTGGAAAAGACTCCTATGCTTTTTATGTTGTGGATGAACACTAACCTGAGTTCACATTGGGTTTCACCTTGGTAGCCTATCCTGTGAATTTTTTTATTTAAAAAAGAAAAGAAAAAAAGAAAAAGAAAAGAAAAAGTTCATGTAGGTATCGGTGTATAGGATTATTACGTGGCTACTAGGTATGTAAGTAGATACATGGAGAAGGTTAGCTAGCAAATTAGGCTAAGTATAAGGGGCTAGTAGTAGTGGGTTGTTAATAGGTAGGTAGCAAAAATAGCAACTAAGTTAATAACCATGGTCAGCTAGCCACATGAACAAGAACTCAACAGAAAAAGAGTTTCCTGTCTACTCACCATTCCTTCATCCATCCATCCATCCATTTCTAACGCTACCCTATTGGTTCACTCTCACCGTGTTCATGAAGAAAAAGAAGAAAAACAAGTGATTACTAAGTTACTACTAAGTGACTAATAGGTACTTACTACTACTAAATCACTACTAAGTGACCATTAGGGACCTTTTCCTATTAATACTCGTAACTAATCAGTACCTACCTACCTACCTACTATTACTACTACGACTACTACTACTACTAGTAAGTTACTGCTAAATGACTGATTGGTACCTATCTACTAGTAGGCACTACTACTAAGTTACTAGTAAGTGACTAATAGGTACCTACATATTACTACTACCACTACTACTAGGTACTTCTAAGTTACTACTAAGTGACTAATTGGTAGGTACCTAGTGCATTCATTTTTCAAGCTTTCGTTCAAAGTCTCAGCGAGAGAGAGAGAGAGAGAGAGTCAAGTCAAAGTGTGAAGGACTCTGTCAAAGAAAGGTCCGGATCATCACTCACTCTTTCTGTTGTAGTAGGAAGCTCAGTGTGTCTGGCCCACCAGCTCGCTCGCTCGCTCGTTCGATCGCTGGGCTCTTACCCAATTCTTTTAATGCCGCTCTCTCTCTCTCTCTCTCTCTCTCTCTTTTAATGTGTCTGTCTTACTCCTTCAAATTTTCAATCTCTGACAATATTCCGCCCTTGTTGTTGCAGCAGCATCAGTGTTTTTTTTCCAGGAAATTTTGTTTTTCTCGCCACAAACAATTAATTCTATTGTGTTGTTTGAAAAAAAAACACACACACTGTGCTTTGCTTGCAACAGTTGACGAGCATCCATAGAAAGAAATGAAGGAGAAAAATTATGGCGATGGTGGTTTGGAAGATCTAGCCAAATCTGGCTATAAAACAGATTATATGAAAATATATATCTTTTAGTCATCCTTCTATATATATTTGGCTACCCACACTGGAAGACCAAATAATAGGGCTTTGACTCTTTTTTTTTTCTTTAAAAAAAATCACTTCTGGCGATTGAAATTATTTAGAAAAACATTTCATTTTTGAATTTTGGCGAAATTTCGCCAATTAAAAAAAAAACAAAAAAAAGGCTGTGCAGCAGCAGCAGCAGGCAGCAGAGTGGATGGGTTTAGGGTTTAGGGTTTAGTAGGGTGGGTCCAGCAACAGCAGCAGCAGCAGCTGCTCGGTCAGGACATTGTGCCTGCGCGCGCGGTCGGTGATCAACGAGACTTTCTTGCGAGAGTCAAAAGCTTGCAAGAATCACTGTTTCACACAATCTTGCAGCAGCAGCAGCAGCATCAATGGCCGACTCTCGTCGTTGCTCTTTTTCTCCCCTGTTTCCCCCCCCGCACACTTTTGTGTTGTGATATTAGTCTCATGAATGTCATCACCTGACCCAACAGCTACTGACTGCAGCTTCCGACGGCTAATCCACTGCTATCTATAGCTATGAACCAATTCTTTCCTCTCAATTCTCAACGCTCTAGCTCGCCTACATTCTCATGCAACGGCAGCTCATCTTTTCTGACTGGATTTGTTTTTCTTCCTTCCGGCAGCTGCTATATTACCAACATGTGCAAGGAATTATTCTCTCTGAGCTTGCAGCTTGTGTGTGTGCTTTGCTTATAGCTTGACATCCTGCAGCAGGCTCACACTCTTTTAAACTTTCGACTTGGTGACTATTTGGATCGACCTGGAGAAGGATTTTTGGAGCTTAATTACATACTAGGCAATTTTGTTGGCAGTGCCGCGAGAGTGAGAGTTTTGGAGGAGCTGTATCCATGGGAAACTACCTGTGTGTAGGGGTGAATCATCGGCAGCAAGTGCAATTAGATGAGTGCAGTCTCAGGCCGGGTGATCATGAACTTCGACCGCCCTGCATCAAAGTCGTAAAACCGGAGGGAGGAATCCAAGTGTTCAAGAGATCGGTAACGGTGTCAGAGCTCACCAGACTTCACCCTCACCATTTTGTATGCCACTCCAAGTCTCTCGTCACCACTCTCACCTCCAAAGCCGTTTTACCACAAGACATGGAACTCGAAGCAGGGCGCTTGTACTATATCCTTCCCAGTAGCAAGCTCCAAGACTTACTAGAGCTGCAGCAGCTGCAGGATCCTGCACTGGCAAATTCCAATCTGGACCAGCTGCAGATGAACGCGGTGAGATCATCATCAGGCCCTGCTGCTGCTGTAAAGCAGAATCAGTTGCCACCTGGAGCTGCTTCTGATCAAATCAAGTTGCGTCATTGGAAGAGGCAGCACCAGATCATGCCTGGCTTTGCTCAAGTGCAGATGATGCAGCAGCCGCGTAGCCAGGATATGGCGCCCATGAGGGCAGCTACCAGGAAATCTGGCGTTGCAGCAGGATCAGGTCATCATCATGTTGTGAAGGACGTCGCAGAGTCTCCTCCCATGATCAGCTACTCCACACCAGATCTCAGAAGCATGTACCTCATGAATGCTGGCGGCACGGCGGGATCAGCAGTGCCAGCAGCTGCTAAGAAGAGTAGTACTGGTGGCCTTGCGCGAAGCAACTCATGGAAACCAAGACTGGAAACTATCAGTGAGGTGAGCGCATACTCCAGGCGAAGGATCCAAAAGCTGCTGCTCAGAGGAAGGAGCCAGAAAAGCCGCAGCCAAGTCCACAGCAGCTGCTGATGATGATCACAAAGCATGCAGCTGACCGGGATGATCAATGGATGGATCGATCGAGTTCAAAACCAGCATGAGCTTCTGCGATGCAGCAATGCAACATGGTCGAAGCTGCAGCTGCTAATTTTCTTCACTTCTAGATATGCAGTAGTACATTAGTGTTTTGTTTTGGGTTTTGATTTTCTCTCCCAGAGCAAACAGCTGGAACATGGTCGTCCAGACCCTCACCAGCTCTGCATGGTCGCGACCAAGCTTCCTTGTACCAATTTTTGTTTTTTCAAGCTTGGAATGTAAAGTAGCAAAGGCGGGTAGTAGGCTACGTACGTCATGATCGACAGCACAAACCCATGAAGCTCACTTAGAGGAGCTCTGGGGGCTTCCGTTGCTTGCGGAGCTGCTGCTGCTGCTGCAGTAGGATGGGCTCCATTGCTACAGCAGGATGGATCCCCCTTTTTGTTACAGATCAATGCTGCATTGAATACGAAGCTCGGCTGCAGCAAGAAAGAAAGAAAGAAAGAAAGAAAGAAAGCAATCAAGCAAGCAAGCAATACATGATGATCATGTAGCTCATGTGGTTCCAAAAGGTGCAGCTCTGTACTCTGTAGCAGCAGCTACAAGAGATCAGAGACGAGGAAACTTGTCCTGGAAAAACATCATCATCATCATCATTTTCTTAGTGCAAAGCAAAACCACATTGAAGTACACTAGAGTGTGCAGAATTGACATTTGCATCAGTTGCATGTGAATTGTGATCAGATCAGCTTTGAGCATTACACTTTTTGTGTACACCTCTAGCTATGGCTGGAGGATGCAGGATGCCTGACCATAGCCTTAAAACTCCTCCAGCTAGTCTCCTCTGGTGTCTGATCCAGCAGCTGCTTCTATACTGTGTCTGATGTTTTCATAGCCAGCTCTAGTGCTTTGGGCTGATCTGCAGACCATTACAGCTAGCTCAATTTTGGATTCTTTTTCACTATGAGATTGGAATTGTTTTCATGGCAGTGATTTTGCAATCTGTCTCCACTTTTGAATGAGACAGGGAATTTTCATGGCAGCAATTCTTGCAATCTTTTTCTTCACTGTGAGATTGGAATTAGTCAATATGGTAGCAATTTCGCATTCTTCTTCTCCAGTGTGTAATATGGAAGAATCATGTTGGCAACAATTTTGTAGTCTTCTTCTCTACTGCGAGAATGGAATCATGTCAGCAAATTTTTTGCATTCTTCTTCTCCACTGTGTGATTGAAATCATGGCAACAAGTTTTTGCATTCTTCTTTCTCCACTGTGAGAATGGAATCTTTGCAACAATTTTTTTGGCATTCTTTCTTCTCCACTGTGAGAATGGAATCTTTGCAACAATTTTTTTGCATTCTTCTCCATTGTGAGATTGGAATCATGCCTGTAGCCACATGAGATTCATTTTGTTCACAAAACTACTGAGCTATGGAGATTTCTCATGTGTGGAATTTGGCTCCACTGTCTAGACTGGTGCCTAATTTGTGGAAAGCTTTTTTCTGACAAACAAAACAGCTGGTCATCTAGCCTGTGCATTAATGCTGGCTCTGTAATCCAGTGCCTCCAGAGGAGCTGATTGCAGCAGAGATGTCCAACACCCATCGAGACAAACCATGACAGAAAGGCCAGGAGCATTTTCTCATGAGAACCAGAGTCTGTAAGAGTGTAGACTCTTGTTTTTTGAGGTTTGCTTCAGCAAGGGGTATTGTCAAAAGTGGGGAAATGAAAAGAAAGTCAGACTTAGGACAACACCTGCCATCATCAACAAAAAATGGCCATGTAAGTCAATGCTCTGAAGCAAAAGCTTCAATCCCTTCAACCTCAACTACCATGGCCTAGATTGCCATCACTTATCTTCCCCATCTATTCTACTGCCATTGGCCATACTCTTCCCCCTCAAGTCAAGAATTGTGAAAGTGCACTCTGCAATTTGAAAGCTCTACATCGTGATATCTCAACACAATTACACAAGATGGATATCTTTTGGCATGACAACATCTGATTTTGACAACTACATTAATGATCTACCACAAGAAAATATGCATCATGCTCTCATGCTCTCACATTGTTGTTGTCTCCAAGTTCTTTTTTTTTGGTTGATTTCTATTGAAATGTTCTCTCGTCCTCAAAATACACAATAGACAACATCAATTGTTAATAGTTGTTTCATTGCATATGTATAAATGAACATTGAAAAACCAACAAACAAAAAAAGCAAAGAGAAGAAAAAGAACCACAAAGTTCAAATTCAACAAGCATGGAAGTGCAATCAAGAAGACCACAACAACCGAACTAGAAGCACAATGAGATAATGGCCCTCATCAAGGCCAAGAGTGATGAATTGTTACACTTGACAAAATTGATTCACATGACTAGTTTGAAACAACACTCACGAAGTGGAAGAAGAAGATTTTATCTTGATGATCATGGCTACAACTTTTTCTCAACACATGAGAAATGGGACTACATGCAAGGATAATGGGGACAATCTCCGAGGAATTCAAGACGATATTTGACTGCATGTTTGGAACATGGCATAACAAGAACTATCGGTTGACGAATCCACAAAAACAACGCCATGTTGCATCTACCATGGTCTTATGACAAGAATTGTAAACATATATGAAGCGATTCTAAAATTCCAAGGAAACTGGCCAATCTTCAATCTCTCTCATGTTCATGCATGATTTGATAATTGATGATGCTTACACTATTTTACAAATAAACGAGATTCAATTTAAAAGACTCAATTGATATTTCTAATGGGTTTAGTAGTGCACATGTTGATGGTCAGTTTCTTCAAGACACAAACTTTACACAATGATGAGAATTGGGCATTTGGAAATAACCCAGGATGGGATCCGCAAACTAGGCACAACTTTTCAGAAACTGGGTGAGAAATGGCCAACACTCATTGAGACATCATCCCCTTTCTAGCCAACTCTGAATGATAAATTGTTGATAAATCAAAATACCCACCAACTTTAAAGAACACAAGATGTGTGCACTTTATGTATGCACAAAACCAAAAGCTTGAAATGAAAACCAGATGTAAGCTTTCACAATAGAAGGAAAAAAACACAACTACCCATGTGGACCATCTGCTATGGCAAAGAACCAAGAAGGAAAACAAAACCTCAGATTTCAAAAGCAAAAATCTATACGTCTTCATCACTCATCTGGGCTGCTAAAAAGCCTTGTACAAACAATTCACCCTCAAAAACAAAATGCCAGCAGGAGGAAGATGATGTTTGCAGCTCATGTCAAAGAGTTATTGAGATGATGCAGTTGATCATGTGCACAAGTAATAATTTGTTGGATGAGGGGGGTTTGGAGGAGGTGGTGGAAGAACAATTAGGGTTTGAAGCTCTATAGTTTTAGAACAATGTCTGTGAACATGGACAGGCCTCATGTGTCAAGTACAGAGGAAGAAGAGATGGACCAGGAAGCAGGATATGACAGGAAGTGCAAGAGCCTTGGTGCTCTTGACCAGAACACAGACACCACAAGAATGAAGTGTGCAAATGTGAGGTGTGGATTGGGAAGCCCTGGAAGGGTGGCACGAGATGCTGCACAGAGAGCTGTGTCATCACACAAGCTTGTCAAGGCAGTAGTATTCTGCTTAATCTTCATGGCAGTGGAAGTAGCTGGAGGGATTTCTTGCCAACAGCCTTGCAATTCTTACTGATGCTGCTCATTTACTTTCAGACATTGCAGGTTTTATATATCTCTTTTTGCAATCTGGGCTGCAGGTTGGGAAGCTACCACAAACCGGAGCTTTGGTTTCTATTGGCTTGAGATTCTCAGCCTACTTGTGCCCATTCAACTTGTTTGGCTGCTTACAGGTATCCTCATTGACAGAGCAATCCATTGGAACTGAGGTGCTCTTTGAAGCTGAGAAAGCATGTATGCTTTCACATGGGAACATACTCATGATAGCAATAGCCATGAAGGTGAAGGACACACTCATGGAAGTTACCCTAGCATTGGATTAGCAGATGATGATGATGATGATGCTGAAGCCCATGGCAGCCATGATTTGGCATAGTCTTTGCTGAAGGCAAACAATGTAATGATAACCTGAGATTTGTTAGGGAGCAGCAGCAAATGGAGACAACAGAAGCAGCATCAAGACAACAACATTGTGCAAGGGGCATATCTGCATGTGTTGGGAGATCTAATACAAAGTGTAGGTGTCATGATTGCCAGTGCCATGATCTGGTATAATCCCAAGTGGCAGATACTTGACTTGATTTGCAGGGTTCTCTTCTCTGTACTGGTTCTTGGCACCACAATTCAGATGCTCTGCAACATTCTGGAGGTTTTGATTGAGAGCACACCACAAGAGATTGATGATCCTACTTTTGAGAGTGGTTCTTTGGGGTTCCCTGGTGTGGTTGTGGTGCGTGAGCTTCACTTTTGGGCCATCACTATTGGCAGATCTTTGCTTGCTTGCCATATTCTAGTTGCACCACATGTAGATACTGATGAGATATTGCAAGCTGTGACAGATTATTGTGAATATGTGCACGAGATAAGCCGTGTGACCATCCAAGTTGAGCAAGATCATTGAAGCTCAAGGCCAGGCCTTTAGCCTGATGACTGACTGCATCAAAATTCCAGTGGTGATGGTTACATCGAAGATTGCATGAAAACTCCAGTGACGATGGTTACATCAAAGATTGCATGAAAGTTCCAGTGATGATGGTTACATCGAAGATTGCATGAAAACTCCAGTGACGATGGTTACATCAAAGACTGCACGAAAGTTCCAGTGATGATGGTTACATCGAAGATTGCATGAAAACTCTAGTGATAAGCATCAGAGATGGTAGATCTAGGTTAAACAAATAATAGGATCCAATACATGGGGTTGGAGGGCTTAGTCTGATGCTTGATTGCATGAAATTCCAGTCACATGTTACAAGGGTCCTCCTGTTGAATGCCTTTGAATGGTTTTCCATGCCACTAGTAGGCCTTCTTTATTATGCCATAAATTTCTTCCTCTCAAATCAACCCAAGGTAGCCCCTTAAGATGGACTAATCATCAAGAGACTTGCTCTCAAATCCTTGTGTGAAGCTTGATCGAGCATAGATGATAACTCTGAATCTGGCTCATTGGAAATCACCGAATCGATCATCTCTCCACATAGCTGAAATCTGATCATGCTTTGTGTTTGTGACAATATCACTTGGCATATTAATTTCTTTCATTATTCTCTCCTCACTTTGAAATCCTTCAGTCGATTGAATAATCAATGTCACTAATTCATTTCTCCTCATTATAGCTTCAATCGGAATGTCTCATAGAGCCATTTGTGTGCATGTTTTAATCTGTGTAGTGTTATAAGTTTTGATATTGTTGGGTGCCAATCAAATAGCACAAGACGGCATAGTATTGAATCTTGATCACATTTTGTATGACTTTTTATTTCTCAATACCATTTTTTGAGCCCACTCTTTGTTTGGTTTTCTCTCTCTCTCTCTCTCTCTCTCTCTCTCTCTTTCATTCTTATAGTACTAATCTTATAGTGTACTAGCATTTTTGTTTGTTTGTTTTCCAATTCTCATTTTGCAAGCTCTTTGTCTCTCATCTCACCTTGCATATTTCACATATGTGCATGTTCCATACCCTTTTTCCCCACACCCAAGAAGTGTACACATACTTTGCATGGTGGCATGAAAAGAATGTTGTCAAGTTTTAGGGTTTTAGAGTATTTCTTTCTTTTTTAAAAACAAATTCTTCAATCCAACTCTAACATGTGAATGGAATACTTGGAATTTGGAACCATCTTAAGCTTCAATGAAATTCAAGCATTGGGTTAACATTGTGACTGCAAGGTAAAGAAAGGCCTTCAGTTTCCATGCCAAATAGCAAATCTTGTGATTCAAATTGTTGTGAAGATTTCGATATAAGAAACATTGAAGTTTTTAAAAAGTCAAGTTTATATAGGGGTGAGAGAAAAGTTGTGGGGATCTTTAAACTTTATTCAAAATCACCCCAAAAAAGAAGGGAACTTAAAAAAAAATTCTTACTTCCTTATGTGCTCTATAGTCAAATTTGGCTAAATCTTCATGTTGATGATTGCCAGTTTGGCTATAGGTATCCCAAAATTGAAAAACAAGGGGGTGTGTCACAATGTGGCCTTGCCATTTACATTCAAAAGTATCTTAAAGCAAAAGAAGAATTATGGAAAACTCAAATATTTCACCATGCAAAAATATAATCTTCAAGAAGTCCTCTAAAAGAAACCAAAATCCTTCAAGATATTATAACTAATCTCAATTTTCAACACAAGCCAAAATATCATCTTCCAAAAATCCTCATATAAAAAATAGACCTATTATTATTTACCTAGGGGCCAAAATCCATTGAGCTACTATACTCTATAATGAATCTAAACACAATATCCTTGCCTTGGTAGGCAAGGCCAACAAAACACTAATGGTAGGTGTTCCACAACATGTGTTCATGTGGGTCTTGAGGATTTTGAATTTTCACAAACTTATTATTTCCAATACATTTGGTGAGGATGAAAGAGTCTTCCTTGGGGGGGGGGGATGGGGGGTTAGATGAAAGGGGAGATGTCTTTTAGATATCATCCATAGAGTTACATACATCATACACATTCATAGACTTCAAGAGACATTAGAATGAAACTTTATAACTATGGAGTTGTCCCCAATATTGTCAATGCAACATGCTATTGTTGACCAAATTATTTATTAGTACCGCTTAAATACACATTGATAAGTTACATGGGAATAAAAAATACTCATATTGTATAAGTTTTAGTGTACAACACTTCATCTAGAGTTTCCACCTTCCAAGTAATCTCAATGGTCCCAATATTGTCCTTCACTCAAGGTATAGAGGAAGTTAGCTTCATACTATAATATAGCTCGATCTTGAGAGACAAATTTTCATGTGTTGAGTTTTAATAGGCCGGAGTGGTCCAAAAATACCATTGCACCATGAGGAATGGATGGTGGGTGTATAAGAAGAAAAAGAAGAAGAAAAATCTTGTCAATTATTTTGAAAAATGAGAACCCATCCATCAAAAGTACAAGGCAAATGAGAACACAAGTAGACACAACTCAAAGAAAGAAACAAAAGCAAGCAATCAAAAAAAGTGAAGTAAAGACCCTATATAAAGAGGACTCATGGCTATGAAATGACAATCAATAATAATAATAATAATAATTAAGAAAAGAAAGTTGTCATTTGCCACAAATCGACTAACAATAAAAGTGCATTACCTATATGATGTGTGAAAGAGATGAGAAACCCCGACAAAGTGTAACAGCCCATTGAAAAATCATTATGACTTACGCACATTGCAAGCCTATGGACACACATGTTGCCAAAAGGAAATCCTTTTTCATTTTGGGTTCAAGTTCCCTCTCTAACCATGGTGGTTACCTCAATTTTGAATCTCACAACCAACCTACTACCTTATTACCCACTAGCCCTTACCTATGTATACTAACCATTTTGTTAAGTGAATTTGAGCCATTTTATGAAAAATATTTTCAAAAAAAAAAATTCTATGAAATTTTTTGCATTTCTTTGAACAAAAATTGTCCCAATTGCCTACAATATGAATGGGTGCTTAAGATTTTATATTTTGAATATCATCAAATTTTCCTAAATATAGTTATAGACTATAGTGATTTGAGTAACATCACAAAATTTTGGGGGGAAAAAAAAAATTCATGTACATACATACTTGCATCTATTTACTACTTACCAAAAAGTCGCATATTTTCCTACTTACCTACCTACTTGTCTACAAGACTTATTCAACCTGAAATTATCGTGTTTCTTGGTCTAATGTTGGATGGTTGGTTAGGGCCTAATTGCGTTGGTTTTTCACTCTTGGGCATCGAGTTGAATAGGTAGAACTTGGGGGCAATCTCGCCATGCATTACAATAGAGGCCAACTTTAATATCTTTAGAGGATCCCTTATTGAACATCATCAATCTCCAACAAACACGAGGCTTGTCACCCACTACACTACACTACATGTCCCTTCTAGGCGATCGGTTAAGAAAATGTCAATAATCTCTGACCAATTGGCAGCCTTGCAAACTCCGCTAGACTATATGGTACATTCAGTTTCTCTTTTAATTTATGTACGTAAGGTAGGACTAATCTGACTTTGCAAGGTACAACACGTATGGGAACAATATAATATGCCAAGAACCATTTTTTGTGTGTTGTTAGTTGGGGACCGACGATAAAAAGAGGCATAATCTCAAGACTCGAAAACTCCCTAGATCTTACACCGAACCCTACTCATGATGCTCTCTCCAAAATGTCATTGAAATTAATTGGATGAAGTTAAATGGATGATTTAATTATATGAAATGAATTATGGTGATGAAATGAATGTATAAATCGATGAATTTATAACCCTATCAGATGAGTTTCCATGGACACAATGTCATATGGAGATTGATGGATCTATACACCTAATGACCCCTTTGAATGAACGTGGTGGTGGACCTTTGAAATTTGTGAATTTTTAAAATTATTTTAAATTGACTTTATGGAATATATAATTGATGTCATGGTTTCATCATTTACATGGGTCATGTTCATCCAAAGTGAGAACCCATCTAATTGCACAAACACATAATTCATCCATGGATGTTCTTCATGTGTCATTTAGACATGACATCTTTTCATATGAAAGTAGGGTAGTGCCACTTATGGCAATGTGAAATGAGAGTTGGGTTCTCAATTAAACAAAATTTTCCCTAGTCCTAGAAATTTTTTGAACATTATTTGAATTTGAGGCTTTTGGAAATTTCATCTATTTCAAAGAGAAAAAATGTGAAGTGTCAAACCTTTGAAATATACATATGTTATTTTATCATTTATTCAGGCTGTAATTTTTTGAATTTACGATTTTTTTTGTTACATGTGACCATGAAGGTCCATAGTTTGTGTCAAACATGACTTCCCAAATATTATGGGAAATTTCAAAATGTGTCACAATTCAAACTAGGAATACAACTTGATCATTTTTCCATTTATTTTCATCAATTTTAACTCATTCCATAACATATACACCCTAATCCACTACATTTCATTCCATGGAATTGGATTCATCCACCCCAATTCATGTATGCACTAAAGATTTGCATCCAAATGGGTCTCATTCATCCATCATAATGATATTGAAATTTCATGTGAAATTTCACCCCATCCAATGGCAGCAAAAGTTATTCCATGAGTATTCATTTTCACCATAGTTGGATCAATTTCATCCATTGGAAGTTCATCCTATCCATTTCAACACATTCATTCCTTGACTTTGTCTCATTCATTGGCCTGACGTTCATCCACATCATTCAATAGCCCTTACTCCAAACTCTTCAACTGACTCTCTAGAGTTTCACACGTGGTAACTTGCAAAATTCGGACAAGAAGGTTACATTAGAGAGTTATCCGTCAAGTAACCCTGTCTTTGGGCCTCCTTTAACCCCCTATCCTCTCTTTCACTGGTATCCGCGAAGTAAAGACATTTTATTAAATCTCAGTATGAAACGCTCCAACTCAGTATGAAATGCTGAAACTCAGCATTTAATGCACGAGGTTCGAGACTAATTACAGTAGTTGTACGGTTAGGAGCAGTGAAAATATACGTAGCAGCAGTGGCTGGCGGCGCTTAGGAAAAAGGAAAGACAGATGAAACTTAGTTTACCACCAAAATTGATGGTTTTCTGAGTTTCATCCCCCGTTGAATGCTGATGTACTTTTTTGGAGTTGTTTTTTGAATCTCACCCTGTGTATGACCAAACTCAGGGTTCTGGTACTGTGTTTTTCTTACTTTACGGATAACTCTATTATACTTAGATGCTTTAAAATTTTAAAAATTTTAAGCTTCTTGTCTCCTTGTCTCACAGATACAAATATTACAAAAATATTTGTGTTAAGTTACAAGGATCCAACATTGCGTCACTGCACAAGTTGGGCCAAGTTCGG
>Ga0209611_10010716_pt1 | contig 13417 bp, 14 predicted proteins | sample S1TSphgellanicum_3_FD_187693 | JGI IMG/M metagenome (GOLD analysis project Ga0209611, IMG submission 187693) | Host-associated microbial communities from peat moss isolated from Minnesota, USA - S1T2_Fc - Sphagnum magellanicum MG (SPAdes) (version 2) | ecosystem: Host-associated > Plants > Peat... | reverse complement strand
TCGATCATGTACTTGATGGTGGAGCTCCACCGGCGCTGCCACCAGATCGACTGGTGTGGCTGGCCCAGTGCCAGCGCCATGAAGGCCACGGTGCCGATGACGCGGAACACTTCCAGGTAAGGCACGCCCGCCGGCAGGGTGCGGCTGGCGACGTAGCCCGACAGCAGCATGACCACCAGCAGGTAGACAAACCACTGCGCCAGCGGTTTGCCCAGGCTCATCTCACTGCCGCCGGTGAGCGTCAGCACCACGGTCGGCCCGCGCCGTTTCTTCTCCAGGAACTTCGGGTCGCGCATCTCGCTGGTAGACGAGATGTGCGGCGCCATGTAGTCGCCCGGCGCGACCTGCGCGTTGCGCAGCGCATCGAGCAGCGCATCCTCCTGCGGCAGCTGGCGCATATCCCCGGCGTGATGGCCGACGATCATGTGCAGCAGCCAGCTGGCCAGGAATGCGATGACGGCGGACAGGACGATCGGCAGCCATAGCGACAGCAGCGACACCATGAATTTGCTCCCTCTATTCTTATGAGCGTCAATCTTATAAGCGTCACCGGCAGGTGTACCGCAGAAGCGTCACCCGCAGGTGTACCGCGGCGCGGGCGCGAGCGCAATACTTACCAGCGCAGTGCCTCGGCCCAGGCCGCAAGCTTGCGGGCGTAGGTCCAGCTGGCATTGGCCGGGCTGGTCGAAGGCAGCCGGCGGATATCGATGTGGGGAAATTCGCTGGCCAGCGCCTTGCCGAAATGACGCTGCAGGGCGGTGTACGCGGTCGCCCCATTGCAGCACAGTCGTACGACCGGGCGCTCGCGCAGCAGTGACAGCAGCTCATTGGGCCGTGCCGAGTGCTGCTCGATTGCGGCATCGAGACTGCCGCGGCGCACGCAGGAGTGCAGCACGTCCCACAGGCCCAGGCCGTGCCCGAGCAGCGCCTGCAGGCGCTGTCGATACGGCAGCGCGGTGCCGGCTACGCCGATGTCGGCCATCAACCGCCAGAATTGATTACGCGGATGCGCGTAGTACTGCTGTGCGTCGAGCGAGGCGATGCCGGGCATGCTGCCCAGGATCAGGATCCTGGTGCCCTCATTTATCAACGCCGGGAAGCTATGTACGCGCGCTGCCGGTCCGCGCGGTGCCAGCCGGCGCGGCGCCATTGCGCGCGTTGGCAGCCGGCGCGCTGACGGCTGGCGCGGTGGCGCGGTCAGTCGTCCGCCACGCGGCCGCGCAGCCGCTTGAGTTGCTTGCGCTCGCGCTTGTGATCCAGGCGGCGCTCGCGCGAGCCGAGCGTCGGACGGGTGGCACGGCGCTGTTTCGGCTCGATGCTGGCGCGCGCGATCAGGTCCTCCAGCCGCTCCAGAGCCGCGCGCCGATTGCCTTCCTGGGTGCGGTGATTGCGGGCGACGATCAGCAGCGTGCCGTCGGCATTGAGGCGGCTGCCGGCAAGCAGGCGCAGGCGCGCCTTGACCGGTCCTGCCAGCGCTTGCGTGCCGAGCAGGTCGAAGCGCAGCTGTGCCGCGGTCGCGACCTTGTTGACGTTCTGGCCGCCCGGTCCCGAGCCGCGTATGAATTGAAACTGCAGGTCCTGCTCGGGAATGGTGCCGACGTGTTTCACGGCCGCGCGCCGGCTCAGGCGTTCAGGTCCGGGATCAGCTGGCTCTCGAACTTCATGATCTGGTCCTTGAGTGCCAGCTTGCGCTTCTTGAGGCGCTTGAGCTGCAGCTCATCGATGTGAATGTCCAGCGACAGGCGCGTGATGACCTCGTCCAGGTCGCGGTGTTCGATGCGCAGCGCCCGCAGCTTTTCTATGTTGCGGAACAGTTCCCGGTCGACGTTGTCTTCCTGGTCGCTCATCCTTAGCTACAGGCCCGGACAGCTACAGGCCCAGACACTCCATGATCGGTGTTATGCGGTCCGGTAGCTTAGCGAAGCGACCCAGCGGACGCCATGGCACGCCTGGTTCGTGGAAATCCGAGCCGATCGAGCCGGCCAGTTCGTAGCGCCGTGCCAGCGTCGCCAGCCGATCGGCATCGTGTGGCGCCATGCCCGGTAGACTGACCTCCAGTCCCGCGCCACCGGCCGCCTTGAACTCGGCCAGTAGCTCCGATAGTCCACCGCTGGACACGCGGTAGCGTTGCGGGTGCGCCAGCACCGCCACGCCGCCGGCCTGGACGATGCAGCGCACCGCGACTGCCAGCGGCGGCCAGGGCGCTGCGACATGGCCGGGCCGGCCGCGCCTGAGCCAGCGGTCGAAGGCCTGCTGCACGCTGTCGGCGATGCCACTTGCGACCAGGCCGCGCGCCAGGTGTGCGCGGGTCGGCGCCGGCGACGCCAGTGCTTCCTGTGCCAGCTGCGTGCCCGGCAATCCGGCGCGCTGCAGGCGCTCGCCGATTGCCGCCACGCGCTGCCGGCGCAGCGCCAGCAGCAGCGCGCAATGGGCGCCAAACGGCGCATGCGCCGGATCGAGCGCGAGTCCGACGACGTGGATCTCGCGCTCGCGCCACACGCTGCTGAGCTCTACGCCCGGCACGAAGGCGACACCATGCGCGAGGCAGGCGGCGCGCGCTTCCTCGCAGCCGGCCGCGGTGTCGTGGTCGGTGAGCGCCAGCAGGCCGACCGCGCGCTGCGCGGCCAGCGCCACCAGCGCCGCCGGCGCCAGCACGCCGTCGGAGCAGTGGCTGTGGGTGTGCAGGTCGACGCGTGATTGCACCGGGCTCTGTGTCATCGTGGGGCTACAGGCCGCTCAGCAGCGCCGCCCAGTCGCGGCTGCTATCCCCATACGCCAGGAACGAGGGGTTGGTCAGCTGGTCGCGCAGGTTGTAGCGCAGCGGCTGTCCGCCCAGATCGACCACGCCGCCGCCCGCTTCGCGCACCAGCGCATGGCCGGCCGCGGTATCCCACTCGGAGGTCGGTCCGCGGCGCACATACAGGTCACCGCCGCCCTCGGCCAGCAGGCCGAATTTCAGCGCGCTGCCGAGGCCGATGCGGCGCTGCGGACCCAGGCGTTCGAGCTGGCGCTCGAGCCTGGCATCGCCAAATGAGCGGCTGCCGAGCACCCGCAGCGGATCGTCGGCCGGCTGCTGCACATGGATCGGCGTCATGACGCCATGGTCATCGCGGCGCATGGCGCCCAGGCCGCGCGCGGCGGCATAAAGAATCCCGCGCGCCGGACCGGCGATCACTCCGAGCACCGGCTCACCGTCTTCCACCAGCGCGATATTGACGCTGAATTCGCCATTGCGCTTGACGAACTCGCGCGTGCCGTCGAGCGGATCGACCAGCCACAGCGTGCGCCAGGCGCGTCGCTGTGCGAACACCTCCGGCGCCGATTCCTCGCCCAGCATCGGCCAGCGCGGAGTCAGGCGCGAGAGCCCGGCGTCGATCACGCGTTGCGCCGCCAGGTCGGCCTCGGTGCGCGGCGAGCGGTCATCCTTGATCGTGACGCTGAATCCTGCCTGGTAGATGCGCATGATCTCGCGGCCGGCCGCATCGGCGATATCGATCACCGCGGGCAGCCACGCAGACAGCTGCGCGGCACTGACCGTCATAGGTACGCTTCCGCCGTTGGTTGCATGGGCACTGGCTCTATAATATACGGTCGCATGAACGCCACCCCGACGAGCGCCCAGCCGCTGGCAGAGCACGACTGGGCGCGCATCGATACGGTGCTGCTGGACCTGGACGGCACGCTGCTCGACCTGGCGTTCGACAATCACTTCTGGAGCCGCGACGTACCGCAAGCCTGGGCGCGCGCGCGCGGGCTGAGCCTGGCGCAGGCCGTGTCCGAACTGACACCGCTGTTTCGTGCGCTCGAGGGCACGCTCGACTGGTATTGCATCGACTACTGGAGCCGCGAGCTGACGCTCGACATCGCCGCGCTCAAGCACAGCCAGGCGCACCTGGTGCGCTGGCTGCCGGGAGCGCGCGAGTTCCTGGGCCGGGTGCGCGCGCTGGGCAAGCGCCTGGTGCTGGTCACGAACGCGCATCCGACCACGCTGTCGATCAAGGACGCGCGTACCCGGGTGACCAGCCACTTCGACGCCAGCTACAGCTCGCATCGCTTCAACGCACCCAAGGAGCAGCCGCAGTTCTGGCGCGAGCTTGCCCGCGTCGAGCCGTTCGATCCGGCGCGCAGCCTGTTCGTCGACGACAGCCTGCCGGTGCTGCGCGCCGCGCGCGCCGCCGGAATTGGCCTGGTGTACGCGGTGGCGCGACCCGACAGCAGTGCGCCGGCGCGGCTGCAGCAGCAATTCCCGGCGGTGGATTCGGTGGCGCAGCTGCTGTAGTGGTGTCGCAGGCGGCGTCGCTGGCGGCGTCGCCGGCGTCATTGCTGACGTCGTCGCTGATGTCGTCGCTGACGTCGTCGCTGGCGTGCCTGTTAACGTCCTGTGCGCCTGCGCTGCGGGCCGCCGCTGCGGCCACCGCGGTTGGCGCCTGGTCGCTGGCCGCCGCCGCGTCGCAGCGGTGCGGCGTGCGTGGCCGGGGGCGGCACGTAGGTGGCGGGATCGAGCTTGGCCAGCAGTTGCAGCGCCACCGGTGCCACCGGGATCTTGCGGCCGAGATAGCTCTCGATGTCCGGCAGCGCAATGGCGTATTCCTCGCAGCCGAAGCTGATGGCATCGCCTTCGGCGCCGGCGCGCGCAGTGCGGCCGATGCGGTGCACGTAGTCCGGAGCGTCCTGCGGCAGGTCGTAATTGAAAATATGACTGACATCCGGGATGTGCAGACCGCGCGATGCAACATCGGTCGCGATCAATACCGCCAGCTCGCCTTCGTGGAACTGGCGCAGGAATTTCAATCGCTTCGGCTGCGGCACGTCGCCTGACAGCGCCTGGGCGTTGAAGCCGTTGGCGCGCAGCGCGGTCTCGAGCCGTTCCGCGGTGCGGCGTGTATTGACGAACACCATGGTGCGATGTGCTTCGGTCTGGCGCAGCAGCCCGATCAGCAGCGGCAGCTTCTCCTCCATCGACGGAAAGTAGATCACCTGGCGGATGCGATCGATGGTGACCTTGTCCGGTTCGATGCGCACCAGCTCCGGACTGTTCATGTGCTCGTAGGCGAGTTCCAGCACCCGGTGCGAGAGCGTCGCGGAGAACAGCATCGACTGGCGGCGCTCCGGGTGCGGCAGGCGGCGCAGGATGTAGCGGATATCGGCGATGAAGCCGAGATCGAACATGCGATCGGCCTCGTCCAGCACCAGCACCTGTACGTGACGCAGGTCATACACCTGCTGCTTGAGATAATCGATCAGCCGTCCGGGCGTGCCGACCAGCACGTCGACGCCCTCGACCAGGGTCTGGCGCTGCTGCTCGTAGTCGGTGCCGCCGAACACTACCGCCAGCCTGAGGCCGGTGTGCTTGCCCAGCACCGCCGCGTCCTTGTGTATCTGCACCGCCAGCTCGCGCGTCGGGGCGACGATCAGCGCGCGGATCGAGGTGCGGGCGCGATTGGGCGCGGCTGGCCGTGTCAGCAGCGCCTGGTACAGCGCCACCAGGAACGCGGCGGTCTTGCCGGTACCGGTCTGCGCCTGCCCGGCAATGTCGCGGCCCTGCAGCGCCAGCGGCAGCGTCTGCGCCTGTATCGGCGTGCAGTAGCTGAAGCCGGCATCGACGATACCTTGTGCCAGCGCGGCGGTGAGCGGCAGGGAGCCGAAGGTCATCGAACTGAGATGTTCATCACTCATTTGGACTGTTCACAATTGGCGACAGGAGACGGTGCTGTGACTCAAGACTTGCATTGCGACCCGGAAAGGGCTAAAAATAACAACAACCGGCGGCCGTTCTGTCCGCACCGCACCTGCCAAGCCATTCAGACGCCAGCAATCAGGGCCAACCCGTAAGCCAAGTGTAACCGTTAGACGGCTTCCCCGGGGCGCGACATCAGCCCCACCGCGAAAAATCTGTTCGGTCAGTTGCCAAGAGTTCATCTCGTAAATTCGTTTTTTGTCCCCAATATCAAAGATCATTCCCCCTCAACGGAGGCTCAACTGCGTGAGTAACGAGCACATTGTGCACACATCGGATGGCAACTTCGACCAGGACGTCCTGAAGGCGGAGAAGCCGGTGCTGCTGGATTTCTGGGCGGAATGGTGCGGTCCGTGCAAGATGATTGCGCCGATCCTGGATGAGATCGCCACCGAGTACAAAGACCGGCTGCGGATCGCGAAGCTCAACATCGATGAGAACCCGCACACCCCGCCGAAGTACGGCATCCGCGGCATTCCGACGCTGATCCTGTTCAAGAACGGCACGGTCGAGGCGCAAAAGGTCGGCGCCTTGTCCAAGTCACAACTGGCGACTTTCCTGGATCAGCACCTGTGAGAGGCTACCTCGGCAACCAGGGCCGCAACCGGCCCAACAACAAGGGCCCGCGCCAGCAGCACGGCAACCGCGACGGCAATCGCGGCAACGGCCGTCCCGATGACCAGATGCTGCCGGACCTGGAGCCGCTGGCCGACGATGATGCGGAGATCATCAGTCCGGCGGAACTGGAGCGCTCGCGCAGCTCGATGAACCTGACCGAGCTGAAGGCCAAGCCGATCCACGAACTGGTGAAGATGGCCGAGTCGATGGGACTGGAAAACCTGGCGCGCTCGCGCAAACAGGACATCATCTTCTCGATCCTCAAGGCGCACGCGCGCAACGGCGAGGACATCTACGGCGACGGCGTGCTCGAGATCCTGCAGGACGGCTTCGGCTTCCTGCGCTCCTCGGACGGCTCCTACCTGGCCGGTCCGGATGACATCTACATCAGCCCGAGCCAGATACGGCGCTTCAACCTGCGCACCGGCGACACCGTCTCCGGCCTGATCCGGCCGCCCAAGGATGGCGAGCGCTACTTCGCGCTGCTCAAGGTCGGCGAGATCAACTTCGATTCCCCGGACAGCTCGCGCAACAAGGTGCTGTTCGAGAACCTGACGCCATTTCACCCCACTCGGCGCCTGAAGCTCGAGCGCGGCAATGGCAGCACCGAGGACCTGACCGCGCGCACCATCGACCTGGTGGCGCCGATCGGCCGCGGGCAGCGCGGCCTGATCGTCTCGCCGCCCAAGGCCGGCAAGACCATGCTGCTGCAGAACATCGCGACCTCGATCACCGCCAATCATCCGGAGGTGTACCTGATCGTGCTGCTGATCGACGAGCGGCCCGAGGAGGTCACCGAGATGCAGCGCACGGTGAACGGCGAGGTGGTCTCCAGCACCTTCGATGAACCGGCGGCGCGCCACGTGCAGGTCGCGGAAATGGTGATCGAGAAGGCCAAGCGCCTGGTCGAGCACAAGAAGGACGTGGTGATCCTGCTCGACTCGATCACCCGACTGGCGCGCGCCTACAACACCGTGGTGCCGTCATCGGGCAAGGTGCTCACCGGCGGCGTCGATGCCAATGCGCTGCAGCGGCCGAAGCGCTTCTTCGGCGCCGCGCGCAACATCGAGGAAGGCGGCAGCCTGACGATCCTGGCCACCGCCCTGATCGACACCGGCTCGAAGATGGACGACGTCATCTACGAGGAATTCAAGGGCACCGGCAACAGCGAGATCCACCTGGACCGGCGCATTTCCGAAAAGCGTGTATTCCCCGCGGTCAACATCAACCGCTCCGGCACCCGCAAGGAAGAGCTGATCACCGATCCGAGCGAGCTGGCGAAGATGTGGATCCTGCGCAAGCTGCTGCATCCGATGGATGAACTGGCGGCGATCGAGTTCCTGCTCGACAAGATGAAGGACACCAAGGCGAACTCGGAATTCTTCGAGGCCATGAAGCGCTGAGCGCGCCGGCAGCCGCAAGTGTCCAGCGACATTGCCAGCGCAGTTGATTGACGGGCTGACGACGTGCGCCGCGGGTGGCTCGCTCCGGTGATGCTGGCGCTTGGCGTCGCGGCCCATGCCGATCCGCACGTCAGGCAGGACAGCGATGATTATTCACCGCCGCCGCCATTGCCGATCGCCAGCCCGATCAGCGATCACTTTGCGCTGACCGCGGGCTTTCTCTGGGGCGAGGTCAACACCTTCGGGCGCTTTGATTCCGCATCCGGAATCGAGGGTACGCCGTTTACTGCCGAGCACGACCTGGGATTATCCAGCCAGGCGCACCAGCCGTTCATCGAAATCCTTTTCCGGATCGAGGAGCGCAACAGGCTGCGGGTGGATTTCATTGATCTGCGCCGCGCGGCTGATCGCGCCATCGACCGTACCATCCAGTACGGCGATCAGACGTTCCTGGTCGACAATCCGGTGCATTCGGAATTCGACTGGCGGCAGATGGATATCACCTACACCTACTCCGTGCTGCGCGCCGAGCGCTACGAGCTCGGGGCCGGCGTCGGCATCCACCTGCTGGAGGCCGAAGCACGCGCCGATATTCCCGCGACGCCGCAGTATGCGGACTTCAACGGCGCCGGTACGTTACCGACGCTGGCGCTCGATGGCAGCTGGCGCTTCACCCGGCAATGGTCGCTGAACGCGCGCGTCAATTACCTCAGGGCCACGATCGGCAACTTCGGCGGCATGCTGGGCCAGTATCATGCCGACCTGCAGTATCGCTGGAAGCGCAACCTCGCCTTCGGCCTGGGCTATGAGAGCCGGCAGGCGGATCTCGAGGTGCGCCACGAGGATCCGTCCGGCGTGCTCAGGTTCAGGATCAACGGCCCGGAGCTGTTCGCGCGGGCGAGCTTCTAGCCCGGAAGCTGCCAGCCTGCCAGGCGAACAGCAGGCCGATCAGCACGAACAGTGCCGCCGCCGCCAGCGCCAGCGACGCATGCACGCCGACCACCGCGCCCAGGATGCCGACGGTGAAGCCGCTGACGAAGCGCAGTCCCAGCGACGCCATCACGAATACGCCGATCACGTGACCGCGCAGCTTCGCCGGCGCATTGAGCTGCACCAGCGCCTGCGCCATGGCGCCGAATGACAGCTCGAGGAATCCGGCGCAGAACAGCGCCGTCAGCGACAGCGCGTAGGAATGCGTCAGCGCGAACGCGCCCAGCGCCATGCACCACAGCATGCACAGCAGCAGCGCTGTGGGCACGCGCGGCAGCAGCAGGCCGCGACTCTCGAGGATCACCGCGGCGCACAGGCCGCCGGCGGCATCGGCCGCCGCCAGTGCCGCGTACGACAGTCCGGCGTTGCCATGCCCGAGGTCGGTGGCGAACTTGGGCATCTGCGCCTGGTAGGCGGTGCCGACGAAGAATGACGCCGCGCCGGCCAGGATGGTCATCGTCAGGATGATATGGTTGCTGCGCATGCTGCGCAGCGTCGCCAGCGCATCGCCCAGCCCGCGCACCGGTGGCTCATGAGTAGCGATGATCTTGCGAAAGCGCCGGCCGTAAGGGGCTTTCCACAACCACAGCAGCATCGGCAGGTAGATCAGCGCATTGCAGAAGATGCCGATTGCCGGTCCGAGCAGCAGCATCAGTCCGTTGCCGACCGCCGGCCCGAGCAGCGTGCCGAGGTAGCGCGAGGTCGCGCCCAGGCGCACCGCGCTGGCCAGGTGCACTTCCTCGACGATGTCGTGGATCAGCAGCTGCGAGGGTGTGTTCCAGAACACCCCTGCCAGGCCATGGATGGTGAGCAGCAGCATCGCCTCCCACACCTGCAACGTGCCGGTGGCGATCAGCACGCCCCAGCTGATCGACACCGCCATGAACAGCAGCATGCCCAGCTGGATCATGCGGCGGGTGTCGACGCGGCTGGCGAGCGCGCCGGCATAACCCGATAGCAGCAGGTACGGTACCCAGTGCGAGATCACCGCGAAGCCGCCGAGCTGCGCGGAGTGGAATTTCTGGAACATCACCCAGTAGCTGATGACGTGCTCGCAGTTGTCGGCCATCATCGCGGTGGCATTGCCGACGAAGAAGAAGCGAAAGCCGCGGTGCCGCAGCGCGCCGAACGATACGTGCTTGGCTGGCGGGACGCCGGGCGCGGCGGCAGCGGCGGGCGTGGCGGCAGCGGCGGGCCTGGCGCCGGCGGGGACAGCGTCGCTGGTCATCCGGGTTCGCTCAGCTGTTCGCGCTCGATCGCCTGGTGGCCGATGTCGCGCCGGTACTGCATGCCCGGAAAATGGATGCAGGCCACCAGTGCGTACGCGGCGCGCTGCGCGTCGCTGACCTCGTGGCCCAGCCCGACGGCGCACAGCACCCGCCCGCCGCTGCTGACGATGCCGCCGGCAAGGCGCTGCGTGCCGGCGTGGAACACCTTGCCCGGCAGCCGCGCCGCCTCCTGCAGACCGTCGATGCGATCCCCGCTGCGTACCTCTGCCGGGTAGCCCGCTGCCGCCAGCACCACGCCGAGCGCTGCGCGCTGATCCCAGCGCGCCTCGACCGCGTTGAGCCGGCCGTCGAGCGCCGCCTCGCACAGCACCGTGAGGTCGCTGTCCAGTCGCGCCATGATCGGCTGCGTCTCCGGGTCGCCGCAGCGGCAGTTGAATTCCAGTACCGTCGGCGTGCCGTCGACGCCGATCATCAGCCCGGCATATAAAAATCCGGTGTACGGCATGCCATCGGCGGCGAGCCCGCGGATGGTCGGGTGGATGATCTCGCGCATCACGCGGGCGTGCACTGCCGGCGTCACCACCGGCGCCGGCGAATAGGCGCCCATGCCGCCGGTATTGGGGCCCTGGTCGCCATCGCGCAGGCGCTTGTGGTCCTGCGAGCTGGCGAGCGGCAGTACGTGGGTGCCGTCGGCCATGACGATGAAGCTGGCTTCCTCGCCCTGCAGGAACTGCTCGATCACGATTTCGGCGCCGGCATCGCCGAAGCGGCCGCTGAACATGGCCTCGGCAGCCGCCTCGGCCTCATCCAGGCTGTGCGCGATCACCACGCCCTTGCCGGCGGCCAGGCCACTGGCCTTGACCACGATCGGCGCGCGCTGCGCGCGCAGCCACGCACGATCGAAGCTGCTACGCGTGAACGCGCGCCAGGCCGCGGTCGGAATGCGGTGGCGCTGCAGGAACTGCTTGCTGAATGCCTTGGAACCCTCGAGCTGCGCAGCCAGCCGACCGGGACCAAAGCAGCGCAGCCCGGCATCCCGGAACGCATCGACGATGCCAGCCACCAGCGCCGTCTCCGGGCCGATGATCGTCAGCGCCACCGCCTCGGTGCGCGCGAACTCGAGCAGCCCGGCAATATCGGTCGCGGCGATGGCGACGTTGCGCACGCCAGGCTCGGCATCGGTGCCCGCGTTGCCTGGCGCCACCAGCACCTGGGTGACGCGCGGGGACTGCGCGCATTTCCATGCCAGTGCATGTTCGCGGCCGCCGCCGCCGACGATCAGGACTTTCATCCCTAGTGCCGGAAGTGGCGCATGCCGGTGAACACCATCGCCATGCCATGCTGGTCAGCGGCCGCGATCACCTCCTGGTCGCGCAGCGAGCCGCCCGGCTGGATCACCGCCGCAATGCCGTAGCCGGCGGCGACGTCGATGCCATCGCGAAACGGGAAGAACGCATCGGAAGCCATCACCGCGCCCGGCAGCGGCAGTTTTTCGTCGGCGGCCTTCAGCGCCGCCAGCCGCGTCGAGTAGACCCGGCTCATCTGTCCGGCGCCGACGCCGATGGTGGCGCGGTCGCGCGCGAATACGATGGCATTGGATTTCACGAATTTGGCGACCTGCCAGGCGAACAGCAGGTCGGCGAGTTCGCGCTCCCCGGGCTGGCGGCGCGTCACGATCGCAAGGTCCGCGCTGTCGATGCGACCGGTATCGCGCTGCTGCAACAGCAGGCCGCCGGTGACGCTGCGAAATTCCAGTTCATCGCCGGTGTCAGCTTCAAGCGCGCCGGTGGCCAGCAGGCGCAGGTTCGGCTTCGCCGCCAGCGCGGTGAGTGCCGCGGCGCTCACGGCCGGGGCAGCGATCACCTCGGCGAACTGGCGCTCGAGGATCGCCTGCGCGGTGGCGCCGTCGAGTTCGCGATTGAAGGCGATGATGCCGCCGAAGGCGGAGGTCGGATCGGTGCGGTAGGCGCCGATGTAGGCGTCGAGCGCATCCGCGGCCAGCGCCACGCCGCACGGGTTGGCGTGCTTGACGATGACGCAGGCGCTACCGGTGAACTGGCGCACGCACTCGATGGCAGTGTCGGCGTCGGCGATGTTGTTGTACGACAGCTCCTTGCCCTGCAGCAGGCGCGCGCTGGTGACCGAGCCGCCGCGGGCATTGGGGCTCCTGTAGTGAGCTGCACGCTGGTGCGGATTCTCGCCGTAGCGCAGGTCCTGCTGCTTGTCGAAGTACAGCGCCAGTTGCTGCTCGAAGCCGTCGTCCTCGTAGCCCGCGCGTCCCTGCAGGTAGTTCGCCACCACGGTGTCGTAGCGTGCGGTATGGGCGAATGCCTTGGCCGCAAGCCGCGAGCGGGTGTCGATCGACGTGCCCCCGAATGCGTCGATCTCGGCCAGCACCGCCGCATAGTCGGCCGGATCCACCAGCGCGGTGACGTCTGCATGGTTCTTGGCCGCGGCGCGCAGCATCGCCGGGCCGCCGATGTCGATGTTCTCGATCGCCTCCTGGTAGCTGCAGTCCGGCCGCGCGATGGTCGCGGCGAACGGATACAGGTTGACCACCAGCAGGTCGATCGGCTCGATGCCGTGTGCGCCCATCTCGGCTGCATCGAGAGCGCGGCGGCCGAGCAGGCCACCATGCACCAGCGGATGCAATGTCTTGAGCCGGCCGCCCATCAGCTCCGGAAAGCCGGTATAGGCGGATATCTCCAGCACCGGCAGGCCGGCGTCGATCAGCGCCTGGGCGCTGCCGCCGGTGGCCAGCAGCTGCACGCCGTGGCGGTGCAGTGCGGCCGCAAACTCAGCAAGTCCACGCTTGTCGGAGACCGACAGCAACGCACGCCGGATGGCCGCCGACATCAGGCGCCCGCGGTCACTCGGACAGGCCCAGCTCTCGCAGTTTCTTGCGCAGCGTGCCGCGGTTGATGCCGAGGATCACCGCGGCGCGGCTCTGGTTGCCGGCGGCGTAGTCGAGCACCGCGCGAAACAACGGCTCCTCGACCTCGCGCAGCACCATGTCGTACACGCGCGCCGGCCGGTGGCCGTTCAGGTTGGAAAAGTAGTCGTTGAGGGCGTGCTCGGTATGACTGCGCAGCGGCAGATCCTTGCCGTTGAGCCGTACGGCAGCGCTGAGCCGGGCGCCGTTGGTCCTGATCGCCGGCTCTCCGATCGACCTGCGAGGTTTCTTCTTCAACATGCTCGCGCTTCCCTTTGCCCAGGCCGAACTTTCGTATTCAGGCCACTTGCATCTGCGCCCACTGCCCGAAGCCCTGGCTGGCCGCCCGGAACTGCGAAGCCGAATCCTCTGCAGCCATCAATCGTCGCCGCAGGTCGAGTGCTTCGGAATATTGCCGGCAGTACCAGCCAAGATGCTTGCGTGCCATCCGTACCCCTGTATGTTCGCCATAGAACTGATACAGGGACACGAGGTGCTGAAGAATGAT
>Ga0209611_10010715_pt1 | contig 13419 bp, 9 predicted proteins | sample S1TSphgellanicum_3_FD_187693 | JGI IMG/M metagenome (GOLD analysis project Ga0209611, IMG submission 187693) | Host-associated microbial communities from peat moss isolated from Minnesota, USA - S1T2_Fc - Sphagnum magellanicum MG (SPAdes) (version 2) | ecosystem: Host-associated > Plants > Peat... | reverse complement strand
TATTGAACGTCACACCCATGTAAATTGTGTAGATATGGATTTTTGAATGCGGACAATGTGACATTTATCAAATGGTCAATCACAATTAGTGTTTTTTTTTTCGCAAAATAATTCTCTTTTTGTTTCCTGAATATTGGGCTCGTGAATCACAAAGGGATTTTTACTTTGAAAAATATAAAAATTCAAAAATATCTCATAAGATATGTTTCAATGTCATCGCCATGTAAATAACGAATGTTCTTGTTTTGCCTCCCCATTGTTGAGGGAAAAAATCTATTCACATAAGTTGCAACTTATTTTATGGTAGATTGTTAGATATCCACCTTGAGGACTATCAATATCAAAACCCTAACCCGTCCTTCAAACAAGTCTTTGCTAAATCCTCTTTCTTCCCAAAACCCATTTCACTTGCCTAGTGTCAAATAATGAATTTGTCCAATGTCAATGTGTATTGTGCAACACTACAACTTGCAAGCTTCAAACATTAGGAGTCTAGGTGACAAGTGTGACAAGTTTGGCAATAAAATAAATGTGCATTCTTGAATCTTTATCAAACTTTCAACATGGCGCTTGTTCTTTAATAAATTTAGAGCCATTGCAAATAGTAGTTTCAAGCTTTTATGAGCATTGAGTGTTGTAAGGTGAGGCGATGTCATGCTGGAGTGACGGCTCAATGTTCAAGCTTCAACAACAAAGATTGTCAACCAATAAACTTAGAGGCTAAGCTAAGTTGTAAATCTTAAATATTTAAATGTTTATCACTTGAATTGATTCTTCATTGTTCAATGTTCATGTAATCTAATTAAAATTTGTGATTTTGCTTGACCTGCTCATTGGCTTAGTGCTTAGGATTTAGGAATTAGTGCTATTGTTCATTAAACAAGGTACTGTTATTACTATTTTGAAATGCAATATTTGTTTTGAGTTTGATTTCAATAATTGATGTTCCCAATGTGCAAGGTGTTTTGATGCTCCTTCCATTTATCTTCCATTGCCTAATTATAAGTTCTTAAGTTTTCATTCTTGGGTTCATTTTGTTATTTGAGATTTGTTATTTTGTATGCTAGCATTTTGAATCCATAAACCACTTATCATTGAATGAAATTGCCTATGTTCTATTATCAAAAAAATTGTCTTCCAACAACTTAACCTTTAATTAGGCAATGGAAAATAAATGGAAACATTCAATTTGCTTCCATTTTTAATCTTTTGAACAAAGGTTTACCAATGATAGATCATGAAGATTTCAAACCTTTTTTTGAGTTTTTGAAGGTTCAATTTATCCCAAAAATACATTGGACTACTAAGGTTAGTTGGGAAATGGCAAAAAATATAAACAATGAGGTGAAAAAGGCCATTAAAATTGCTATCTAGAATTCCAAGTTTGTATCCTTAACTTGTAATGAAGTTACTTCCATAGATAATGCAAATTGGGCAATGTGCATGGTTATATTGTCCAAGATTGGTGTTGCATACCCTTGTTTGTTGAATGTGGAACATGTGCTTTCTATATTTGGAGCTAATAGTTTAACATTGTTGATCATGACCTCTTTGATGACACAAGGGGGTTAACAAGAAGAAGGTCTTGCTTCAAGGTTGGTCTATTTTGGTGTTAATGGGGTCAATACCTTCCAAGGCCTCAAATTTGGAGTTACAGTTCAAATCCAACGACAATATACTTCATTTGTCACTAATGTACATTATATGGCTCATTGGATTAATTTGGTGATACAAAGTATCTCATACTTACTTTTGCAATGTTTGTATGTTTATTTTACCACAAGCTTAAAAGACACTTCAAGTTTACCAAATTGGTAAAAATCGTGAAAACTAAAGGCAGCAAAATATTATGAAACATCAAAACTAAGTGAATATCCATGATAAGTCTTGTCAAGCATGTGTTGTTTGAATATCATACCCTCCTCATTAAGATGGCAATAAATGCACCCACCATAACCTTTGCCAAATGTAATTTGTGTCTCTTGACTAATGTGAAAACATTGTTGGGATTGAATACCATTATGCCACTATTGGCTGGTAGTCCATTCATTGATCAAATTTTCCCAACCATATGGATCAAATGGGGGCATTTGGTTTTGTGACAAGATATGTGTATGAAGAGGTTGTGGCAATTTTTAAACCAAAAATGTACAAAAGTTGCTAATCAAGTTATTACAAAATTGCAATACCAATTTCCAACCCAAGTTTTGATGGATGCATTTGGGGTTGTGTACCCCAAGTATTGGTTACAACTAAAACTTGAAGTCAAGTTTGTTATTCAATCAACAATCCTCAAGGCTACCTTTTGCCAACTTATGAAGGTCAGGTCTAATGAAATATGGGTTCCAAGATTGTTTTCAACCACTACATTTGACTTTCAAAAATATTTGTTTGTCCTTACCATGAAAAGCAATGTTAAATTGGTGATGTAGAAACCATTCGATATCAACCTATTTACCAAGCTATAAGGGGACCCTTATTTCATCATACATTTTTCAACTAAAAATCCTTGAGTACATTAGGTTGGTTGAACTTGTTGTGGTGCAAGTGATTGGTTTAGTAGAGGATGAAAAATGTTTTTTTACACTCACCTTTATGAAATATAAATTAAGGAATCAATTGATAGAACATTTGGAGATGGTCATGAACGAATGTTCAATCAAAAGTTCTTCACCATGCAAAACTTCCCTTTTGGAACAACAATCAAAATTTGATATGATGTTGAAGCTTGAAGGTGAATGTGAATTCTACAACTATTTTTTGTTTCCATGATCCATGTTATTTTGGATACATGGCGATTTTTAAATTTTCAACCAAGTTCCAACCCCCTAAATTGGGCCTTAAGGAAACATGAATTGACATTTGTTTTTGTATTGAAGATTTAGGAGTAACATTTTCTTTTGTGCATGTTAAGATTTATGTTGCAATGGGCAAGGGTTCGATTCCCCCATATAGCTTTGTCACAAAAAATTGAAAATAAGAAAGTAATTATTCATAAAAAACTTGAAAACTTGCAGCCCTAAAACTTATTTATAAATTTTTTTTTGTAACTAATCATATTCAACCACTTTTTTCCCCTAATTATTGAAAACATACCTCCTTACTATGTAGTTGGGCAATTTGACATGTAATATGCTCATGTGACAATTACAACTCAAAGAAGGGCTAACATGTAGCTAACTTAGCCAAATTTAAATAGTTAAAAAAACACATTAATCACAATTTGAAGTTTATTTCTTTCAAAACACAATAAAAATGCATGATCTTAGATTTTTGCAACCTAAAAGAAGGCATTTACCACTAATTGCTATACCATATCGTACATTTCAATTCCATTATGTAACACCTCCATTACACATTTATCAAATTTTCATTTTTTTGGGTGTTAAATATATCCCATGAATTGAGTTGCAACTATGTTTCCTTGTTACATCATTATATGTTGGTTGTGTCGACCTTTGTGAATATAAAATGCCAAAACCTCCTTATATTCTACATCTACATAAAGAAACAAATGTGTTAAACTTGTGAATACATGAGAAATGTAATTGATAGTTGCTATTCTCTTGGGTTCTCAAAAATAATCATTCCTTTTGCATTTATCAACTTTGAGAATTAAAGTTGCCTAAAATTTTTTTTGCAACAAATTTGAATTATCTATTTGGACGTTATTGTGAAATTGTATTTCAGCAAATCAAAAAGTGTTAAATATTCCATTGTTAGTTGTTAATATTTTTAGGTACATTGTATAATTAATAATTTCTTCATTATGTGTTTACAACATGAGACCATTAGGAAGTTACAATTCATTGCGTCCACTTGTTACATAATTTGTACCTCTACAAAATGAAGGAAGTTTTACCTATCAAAAACTTGGTGAAATGTGTTGTGTAAAGTGAGACTAAATATGGAAAGGTGCAACAATGCAATTTAATCTAAAACTTTGGGTTAAGGTCAATGTGGAAAGAAAAATATTCCAATAAATAGGTCAAGCTTGTGAAGAGAAATGAAGTTTAAACCCCAAATATTGGAGCACATTTGATATTTATGTTGATGCATATGAAAACATTTGTATTATTGAATGGAAATGATATTGCTTGAAATTGCTTAACATAATTTAGGATAGTGGACAAATTTTTCATGTCTATGCAATTTGTTAGCATGTTGCACAAACTTGATTGGCACAATCCACTATAATCACTTCACCTTACAAATGAGCTCCTTGGGAAATAATGGTTCAAGGATTTGAAACAAAAGAATTATGTTTTCACATGCATGATAACTATAAGGTGATGATTCACATTATTGTCTATGCAACCCATGACTATGTGCTATTGTTCTCAAATGTTGTTAACCCCTATTTACACAACCTATAGAATTTGCATTCTTCGTCACCTTTTTTCTAGGGAACAAATTCAAGCTTCAATAAGTTTTGTTCCCATCAAACCCACATAGGAGTATAGTTACAAGGCACTAAGAAGTTTGGGGTTGGGGTTGAATTGGTGATTACTTGACCAAAACATGAATTGTTCTATACACCTAACTAGTCACATACAATTTAATTTTCTAGTTTAACCAAAATAACATTTGTGGGTAGCAAAACCATGTTGTCAGTTGAATATTAAAATTATTTGTAAACTAATCCTCAGTTTGAACCTCACTTTAATCCTGGGATTATACCACTCATCCTCCTTTTTTGAACTATTTGTAAAGTTTAACAAAGTGAAGACAAGTCCTCAAAGGATAAAGTCCACAAAAATCATAATTATAATCACTTTTCTAACCACACTATGGTATACTTACATTAAATTAGGGGGCTACCTAATAGGGGTTAACTAGGTTGGGCCTACTCACCTATTTACTTAAGGGCTATTTATTTACCTACCTATTGGCCACCTACCTATGGGTTACCTACTCACCTGTGGGTTACTTATGTAGGATAAGGGCTATCAAAAGCTTCAAATGGGGGCTACATAGGATGTCATAAGGACTATATACATGCTATTTAAAAGACTACATGAGACCTACCTAAGGGACTATAAATGGATTTTCTAATTTTAAAAAAATCTAGGAACTACTTATGGGGTTACATAAAATGCTATTTATAAAAACCTAGAAATTACTTATGAAATTACATAAGGGGTTATTTAGGGACTACCTAGGGGGTTGACTACAAGAATACTTAAGGACTATTTATGGGCCTACCTTGGTTAGGGGATACCTAAAGATTATTTAGTTTAGTTACATTGGACTTATTTAGGAGATTATTTAGAAACTTCCTAATTTAGGCCTAATACTTAAGGGGCTATTTTTGGAGCTATTTAAAAACCATTTAAGATCATTTAGGAGATTACCAAATTTTTAAAATATTAATGGATACCTAAGAATTTACTTATGAAACTACATTAGAGATTATTTAGGAGTTACTTAAAGAATTATTTAAAAATTATGTAAGCACTTTATATAAACATTTAAATAATGTTTAAGTATAACATAACTTAGGTATGCCCTAGACAATTCTTTAAATAATTTTTAGATATCCCATAAGCCAAGTAGGTTTTAGGTGTTTCTATAGATAACCTTCGAGGTAAATTTTATGTAACCCCTAATAGGGGTTATTTAGCCCTAAACATGTAGGCACAAGCAAAACATGAAAAAACTCAAATCATTCTAAGTTTGAGAGGAAATTTGAGTTATATTAATGTTATCTGTAAAGTCAAGAAAAGATGGCACTAGAACCCTGACACCAAAAAGGAGGGAAATACTAAATCCACACCCACACATGCCAAAAAAAATAGTAATAACCATCATTTGAAGAATTCCAAAGAAAATTATACCAATAGTTCAACATTCAATTGAACAATAACTATAAAAGTCAAACTATGGACCATGAAAAATCAACTTGCTCCAACTTCTCTCTCTTGAGCCCACTAGTTAAGTTATGGCAATTCTCACTCTCAACTCATGATCCCAAAAATGTCCATTCCCATAGCTCAATTTTGAGAAGTTGTACAAAAAGATGATAACAACCTAAATCACCCACTTCAAGTATGTCACAAAAATCTTGGGGTTCTTCAAAGCACCAACAATTCCCTTCAAAGCTCCCACATGAGTGGGTACTCGTTTTCACACCCACACATCATCACTATGCCCCAACATTGCAACAATTCGCTCCTCTCAACTTGATTGCCATAACCAAACCGCTCTCAAAACCCCTTTTATGTTCATCATTTTCTTCAACTAGTCCCTAAATCATGTAACATATGTTATCTATACTGAACAAAAAACCTATGGCACGACAAAATAATAAGTCCTTCTATCTTAACATTCCTTGGAATTAGGGCATTTATCCCTCATAGTCCTTATTGGAAGTCGTTGCAAGTAAGGACTCACAACAAACACATATTCATGAACTTGAAAACTTATAAACAAATGCAAGAACCCAACAATTCAATTCTAATGCTGGAACTTAGCTTCACATCAGTTGAATCTCTCCTCAAATATTGCAATGCTCACCTTCATCACCCACAAGCTCCAAAACAATAAAAGATCCTCGTCTAATCAACACCGAACACCATTGCAACCATGAAGAAAGAAAAACAAAACTCATCACTTGCAAACAACAGAACATCACATAAACAGAAAAATACGAACAAATGCAAAACAATGACATCCTCAACCCCTCATGATGATCAATTGTCCCTTGTTTTGGTGCTTTCCATCATTCCAAAATATCGCAGCCCTTCATCCATTAGGTCACATCTTCATCCAGACCTTTACTTAGGCCTTGTTCACACTGAAAAAAAGAGCTACACATTTTGAGGTTGCACCCCTTTTTGGTCACATAGGGGTTGAGATTTCAAAAAACAGAGAGGAAAAAAACACCGGGCTTCAAGGGAGCATGAAACTCAGTTTAACACCAAATTTGGATGATTTTTTCCTGAACGCCTTAAACCAATTACTGCTACTGCTGTGTACTGTAGCTATAAATGTTCTCGAGCCTCGTGCATTTAAAACTGAGTCTCAGTATTTCATCCCCTTATTTAATAAAATTTCATGACTTTCGAGACAACAGCCAGGAGGGGATGAAGCATCAAATGAGGGATGCAACTCAGGCTCCACAGGGCATGACTTTATGGATAACTTTATTGCTTTGGGACTATTCCATCCTGCATTTCGATTATCATCCTCAGTTCCAGAGAAATCCAGGTTTTATTTCTGAGTTTTCTCAACTTTATTGATAACTTTACTGTCCAAAACCAGAATTCTAATATTTAATTGTGTGAAAGAAACGAAAAGCCGGATGATTAGTTCAGGATTGTTTTGAAATCATTAGTTTGAAATTGTCCCTTGAATGCAAATCGTAGGCAAACGGAAAGCATATATCAATTGCGAAAAACTGCACTAAAGATGACTCCTTCAATCTGGTTGCTTATCTGGGGAACAACAAATAGTAGGTCGATATCTATTCGATAGGCGAGCCTTTTCATTATATAATAATTCAACTTGTAATTTCTCAAATCTTAATATTTTTATCTATTGAAAGTTTACATGGGCAATAGGCCGATACGATTGCTGCATTCAAAACTCGAAATGGTTCCCCAATTTCAGCAAACAACAAAAATATTCATTATAACATCAACTACAGAGCTTTAGAGTCACATCACTTAGAAAGACAAAATTCTGAATAATATATTGCAGACTTTCCTAATATATAATGTTCTTTTGCTACATGTTGCAGAAGAAGCTAAAGGTGTAAGAGTCGTGCGACCCCATGTAGCGGAGGATTTCAAATCCCATACATTTGGAAGCAAAAAGAGAACATGAAATTTGTGGAACCGTCATTAAAACTGATACCTATTTTGAGACAAAAGATTGTTCATCTAAACAGGCAAACTACAGGAATCCCAGTTAACACAATTCTGATCCTGTAGAGTCTGAGCTCCAGAAACAATAAGCAGAACTGCCCATTCTTAGGATTTGCACCTGCAAGCACCTAGAGGAGGATAAAGACTAAAAAGAAGAGGGGGGGGGATTTGCATCATATGAAAACCCCTTAGCATTTCGATGACATCAAAATAATAGGCAAATGAGGAGCATAGAAGATAGATTTCATGGGCATAATCACTATCCATAAATGGGGGGAAACCACAAATATTACAAACTTTTGGTAGGTAGATTTTTTTGGAAACATGGAAATTAAACAAATAGTACTCCAGACGACTTGTTTGCCAAAAGATTGTGCCTGTTGGAGACTAAATATTTCAATTGGTGCAGTACCTTGATCACTTTGGCACAAATTATAACATTTTTAGAAATGTCAAAAATTTCCAAAAATACTTTTCTCAAAGAGATTCTTTGAAGGAAAATGATGAATCTTCAGAATATTCATTTTTCGAAATGGAATCTTCAAAATTAACTATTTATTCATTCAGCAGACAGACACGTGGCAAAGCCGCCACGCTACTACAGTATTTCATCTCTATTTGTCTTGCAGTAAATGGCAGAGTAATGAAGACTACCTACCACCTGAAGACTATACCCTAAAGCTAACTCTTCTGGAGGATCATGCCACTCATGCTAAAACTCTTGTGGAATGACCGCCACCCAATCACAAATATGAAAAATAAAAAGATGCTACTTATTAGAATTTTTCTGTCAACACAACGTGATGTTGCAAATCCTGCCAATAAATCCCCCCGACTATGCAGGAAGAGCAAGAAATGGACCCATTGCATGATACAAACCATAGTTATTGTTTAAGCCCCTGCCAGCCCTCTCTCAATGAGCTTCACGTGGGGTTGTCAACGGCTTATCACGTCTAGGGTCTGCTGTTGTACTTTAAAAAGAAAGTATTCGTTAGGTAGGATGAATAATGCATGGACAAACCCCCCAACATTATATGTGCATATACTTGTTGTGGCAGGCAGTACAAAAGTACTGTCTGACTGTCCATTTGCCTCTTCAAGATGTGTCTAATGGTGCCCAGACACATGAGCCCACAAAAACGTAGTTTGGAAAAACAGTTTAGCTGAGATCGAAAGCTAACACTGGAACTGTATAAAAAAGTACAGGGTTGTAAAAGAGGACAGAAAAGTACTTTTGGTATCCAATTTGCAAGTAAAGTTTGAGATTTGCAGTAGGCTAAGTAGTGCCGATTGCACCGCTATTATTAACTACCGTCAGTTTTGTCATTAAATAATCTTTAAGATAGTGAAACGAATTTTTGTGAAAATGTGAAGCTAAGGTGTTGAAAACCATCTTAATTATCAGAGGCTACAATCTCAATAATTTCGCTCCTCATATGACAATGTCCTAGTAACCCCCTTTATAATCACAACCTTGATGAAAATTCTTTTTTGTGACACTAATGAATTGTGATTTAAACACATATAGCCAGTGATGACATAGCAAGGGTAGGTTACATTCCATATAAACCTTTACAAGATTGTGATTATAGGCAAAAACAAATTGACAAAACAGTCTATTTATGCTTGAATAAAGGTGTCAATTATTTAAATTTTTTACATGGGTTATTTCAAGTTTTACTATGCATTATTAGATTTGAAGAAAATTGTGATTTCTACTTATTTTCATGTGACAATTTACATTGAGTTTGAGCTTTTTAACTATTAGCTTGTGCATCTTGTCAAGTAGATTTTTAAAATTAAATTTGTTTATTTTCTTAGAAAGTTCAGATATCATCTGCTTGTTTGCATTAGAAAAATTGTTTTTTCTTTTCTCTTCAACTAGATTCATTGTTGATAGTTTGCACATTTTGAACACAAAGCAACATTAACATTGCCAAAGGGACCTACAATTACAAAACCCTAATCTTTGTTTTAGATATTCCTCTTATAGTCATATTTACCAAAAAAAGTTTTCCAAATATTTTGTGCTACTAACAAATGTGATAGTGACTCTAAAAAATGATGTTTTTTAAAACGAATGGTTATTTAAAAAAATAAAATGTGACACAAAAAAAAATGTGATAAAAATGGGCATGATTATAAAGGGTTTTTAATGTAAATCATGAAATATAATAATTTCAAATTTTATAAAAAATCGAATTTTTTCTTGAATAATAAATTATTTGTTTTGATCATGTGGAAACTGACTCTAGGCTAAGGTACTTATAAATGTTTTCAAATTGTGTGCAATGAATGTTTATTTTGTGAATACCAGCCACTTGAGGATGACCAGGGGATTGAAGCTAGAAGTGCAGTCACAACTTTGTGTAAAGTTCAAACTAGGCCTCACATAAAAGATAAACTTTATTGTTTCATCCAATGTGATAAATTATAATGTCGTGTTAGAAAGAAAGAAAGCACCATCTCCATCATGCTTGAGGGCTGCAAGGACCTTATGATGGCCGGTGTCCTTGTCCAAACATTTCAGAACACTTTGGCATTATTCACTCCTTCCTTTCTACATGTGGCATGTGCGTCCTGTGTTGCTGATTTAAACGACCCCATTTCGTGGGTGAAAAGCAAATCTCCATACTCCACTTTGGCACTTGCAAAGGGGCCTGGTATGGTGACAGTCGGTTCCATCAAATGGTAAACTGGCTATCTCATGTAACTGGTGTTCCCCCCGTGTTGATTCACGCCACAAGTGGAAATTGCAGAACCAAAAGTGGATCCAGCAGATGACTGCCCGTCCCCCGCCTAAGAAAAACCTTAATAAGTAGGGTGAACTGGCCCATCATGAAGCACTAGCCTATCATGGATTACTTTGGCAGTCCTTTCTCAATTCTTCTCCATTTTGAGTGATTTAAAATGTTATAGGAGCACCTTCTCAAGCTTCATAAATCATCTTTGAAATGCAAAGCCAAAGGAGCAGCCAAAAAAGAGCATTACAGAAAATATGTTTTTCCAAATTGTAAAACATGTTTTTTTTCATTTTTCTTTATTTTGACCCATCCTACTTCATGAGAGCGTAACTTTCTCATTAATTTTTCAAAATGAGTGATTTAAATTGCTCTGAAATCACCATCTTAAGTTTTACAAATCATCTTGTAACTCTAAAGGCAACAGAATAATATTTAAGGATTTTTTTGAGAGATTCAGAAATAGGCCATGAACTGTTTGATTGAGGATTTTTTGTAAAAATGACCCCCAATCACCTCTAGTCTATTTTTGCCAATTTTTAGTGCAACAGATACGCAAAGAGGAGGGCTCCATCTACTCTTAGGACACTATAAACAATGAGGCCCTCCTGCAAAAACGGCAAGAAACCCTACCTTAAGTGTACTACGAGTACTCTTTGGTTCGAAAAGTGGCCATGGTGGTTAGCTTTTGCAAAGCTATCCTGTTTTTCAGGGCTGGTCCAATCTTTCAGTGCCTTCATCATGGATAGTTCAAAAAGGGCGGATGAGAGGGAAAGCAGGAGAAAAGTGAGGCCGAAACCCAGTACTACCGTACTGCCACGCTCGTTTCACACCAATATTAATTATTTTAGGGGTACTGTGAAAAAAAAAAAAATTCTGAGGGGGGAAGTGCAAAATGTGAAACAAACAAAATTAATCAATTTTACGGTGTAAATGCGAAAAGACAAAACGCTCAAATATATATTCCGGCAGACCCATTGAAGTGTGAAATGACAGACCATTGTAATTAATTATTTGTGGGTCGATACGAAAATGAAAATCGTCCAAAATTAAATATTTCACACCGGGTGGTGTGAAACGAGCGCGGCGGTACGATACTTTATGGATAACTTTATGGAGAGCTCAGGCCAAAAAACTTTAGCTCAAAAAACTTTTTGGATTACTTTATGGATCAAAATAATTTCCTCTGTTCCCAACATGTTCCTTTCAAGTTCCCAATGGGTTTTAGAAAGTTCTCAATATGTTCCTTGAGTTCCCAATGTGTTCCCCAAAGGTGTTCCAATTAGCACCTCACGTGACATTCCGTACCCACTGTCCGTACCGAGCGGAGTCAGGGGAAGGAACTTCCTTCCTTTACTATATGTAATGTTTTGCCCAAAGTCCTCCCCTTCTCACCTATTTAGGTGGGCCAAAGGGCAAGGCTTCCCATCTTTCCATCGAATCTTCTATTTTGTCGAGCCTCTATAGTTTCAACTTTTTTTTTTGGTTTGTGATAGGCCAATGAATTCAACTTTTCTAGTATCCAAAGTTACAAACATGCATTTATTTGCAAATAAATCTCAAATTTCATCTCTTCCATCATTTGTTCTTAATGACAAATTTCCAGAGACTGTTGGGTTGTTCCTGTACATTCGCGTTAGTATAACAATTTTGATGATGACATTAAAATAGGTCATTTAAAAAAATCTATTTCTTGATGGAATTCTTGGTGGCAATAGAAAAAAACAATGTTTGGGCCAAAAGCATTAAATAAAGAACATTTAAAGAAGACTTCAAATGTAATTTTTATTACCAAACAAAAGTTCATTGTAAGATAAGTGTATTTAGAGTACAAAATCTCTAAATGTAAATAAAAGTATCTTGGAACCTGAGCACAGAATTTGTTTATAAAAGGGGAACTTTAAAAAAACTCTGCTATTGCCAAAAAGAGATTTTATTTAATTAACTTGATTGAAAAATCTGCCACAAACCAAACAAGGTAGTGTGTCACACACTAACTGTGGCCTTGCCATTTTTACATTAAAAAAGGATCTTAAGAAGGCAAAAGAAGAAGAATTATTATGGAAACTCAATTATATTTCACCATGCAAAAAAATATACCAATCTTCAAAAAAAAAAAATCCTCTAAAAGAAACCAAAATCCTTCAAGATATTAGGACACTCTATAATAACTAATCTCAAGTTTCAAAAACACAAGCCAAAATATATCATCTTTCAAAAATCCTCATATTAAAAAAAAAGAAAAAGACCTAGTATTAGTATTATTATTACTTAGGGGCCAGCCAAAATCCCTTTTTTGCAGGGCTGGAAAAAACCCGATTTTTTTCCATTAGAAAATCGGGTTTTTTGGTTTTAATGAATAAAACCCGATTTTCGCTCTATAAAACCTGGTTTACGCCAGTTTAAAAGATTCCCTGACTGCCCGGAAATATATCCAGTAGTACCACCCCACAGCAGCCGAGTTGAGGAAAGTACAGACGTAAGCTTACCCTGCACCATCTCGAGTCTTCTAGTGCGTGTGCAATGTGCACCAGGCGAATGCTGCAGCGGTCTCTGTGTGTTTTGTAACAGGAAATACCGCTACGTCCTGAGATACAGTAGTGCTCCATGACCACCAAGATTTAAGGAAAGAGTCTCTTAGTTTAGTTTATAGTGGTGTATGTATGTGTGCCGCACTGGGTTGGTTGATCCCAAAGGCAGTGTGTAGATCTTTAATTTTTGGTTCGCGCAGATGGAGAAAACGTTTTCCATGGTGGGTGGTCATGGGGAATTCAGTTACGAGCAGATGACCGGGATTCAAGCATACACAA
>Ga0209611_10010714_pt1 | contig 13420 bp, 10 predicted proteins | sample S1TSphgellanicum_3_FD_187693 | JGI IMG/M metagenome (GOLD analysis project Ga0209611, IMG submission 187693) | Host-associated microbial communities from peat moss isolated from Minnesota, USA - S1T2_Fc - Sphagnum magellanicum MG (SPAdes) (version 2) | ecosystem: Host-associated > Plants > Peat... | reverse complement strand
CACAACAACAAAAACCAAATCGTACAATACAGTCATGATATTTATGCATGTTCGCTCTGGCAGGTCCTAGTCTGCAAAAATGAGCCAGAAAAATTACCCGTAAATTTTTATTTTTAAAACCCCCCCCCCCCCCCCCCCTTTTTTTTTTGGGTCAAACCCATGGATAGGAACATTACGAAAATTCAAGACTCAACATCAAAAGCTTTTTTACAATTAATTATTTTTGGTTATGCACAATCAATTGCAACTAGTTTTGGAAAAACACAAAAACAAATGGGGAAAAAAAGAGAGAAAAATAATTAATGTGTATTTAAAATTGTTAAAGTAAATCCATATCCTCCATTGTTGACGATCTTGAGAGTGGAGTTGGTAGAAAAAGATGTTGTAGGAGGAACAAAAGTGGGTTGTAAGAGAAGCAAATGTTGGGGAAAAGTGGTAAGCAAATATCCCCATATGTGCACATTATAGTTGCTATTGCTGTTGCTAAGATGAAGATTATAAAAAGAATAGGAATGAAAGAGAGAGAGAGAGAAGACGAAAAAGAAGAAGAAACAATATATGAAAAAAAAACCATTGGGTTAGCCTAGGAAGAGAGTACAATGCCATTGCAACAAACAAAGGACGAAATATAGTTGCTTTCTAAGATTTTGCAATTATTTCACTTTATGTTTTTTTCTTTGTTTTGGAATAATAGTGGCAAGCTTCCCCAAACAAATTTTGACTTAGTTGGTGACAATTTTGTATAGGAAAAATTTGTCCAGTTCTTTTGTTTTCATGGAAGTAAATAGGTAGGTATTTTGGGAGAAAAAAAAGTAGTGAGGTCCTAACAAATTTCCTTAGTAATCAAACATAACAAGGACTATTTTTTAGAAGCTTGTGTGGTACTTTGGTTTTTCAAAAACTTTGACATCATATGGCCTTGCAATGATGTAGTCGTTGCCTCCAACGAGCATGTGTGGGTGACACAAGAAAACCCTGATAGGAGTAGAAGGCATGGCAAGCCTTGTAGTTTCATTGTCATCAAAATGTTGATGGGCATCATAGCCAGATATTGATATCATCATGACTTATATGGATTGTTATGAAACATCTCCACCCCCTCACCTAATGATTCCCACCACATCTACTTTACCTCATCCAATTTCTTTAGTTGCATCTAATTTGTCCTCACATTTCACACCTTGTCTACCTCATTAACCATGGGCTATTTCTCAATATTTTGCACCTACACCAAGTGCCCATCCATCCCATAAGTAGTGTCCACATGTTCCTTGTCTTGGTTGTGATCGTTTATATGTAACAAAAGTAGGTTTAACACATCACCAGACATCATGCACCGCACACAAGTAGTCATCAACTTTTAAAGTGCCAATGCCTTTGACATTACTGTTTTCTTTTCCTTCTTTGGTTTGGACAAAGATTACATCATTAGATATTGATGTTTTCCATCTTGGTTTAACACGCCGCTTTTCATACCATCATATCCCATATGTTTTTCATGTCAAAGTTTAATGTATTTTACGCATCCCTTTAGTTCAGTTGGCCATCCAACATAATAACTTGTCATGCATTTTTACTCTTCCATTCCTGTTGTTTATCATTTCCGCTACAAGGTGATGAAAAAGGCCACCAAGAGACTTGTGCTTGTTTGTGTTGGTACATGGCAAGGGATTGGAAGACATTACAAGAAGAACATATAATTAAAACACAAGTGTTGGCTTCCCAAAAATCTTTAGAGATAATATTAGATCTTATTCCATTTCCATTAGCATGATTGTGTTATGCATGGGCACTTGTTCGTGTAGGGGAGTATGTTTGAGTAGTGTGTGCATTAACCCCAAACACTTTTACGGCCCCATTAGTTGACACCATTGTGGCCCTTCACCATTTTCATCCATTGGCTAAGGTTGACCTCCCCCCTTTTGTCAACAATTTTCATCTAAAGATGGATGTTGTTTTAAATAGAGAGGCATTTATTTTTGTTTTGACACATTTTTTGTGTCTTTCATCCATTAGTTTTTTGGGTATGGTGTATGAACTTTAGTGGGATTTTTTTGTCCCTGATGATTCTGCTAGTGGCTTTGATCCCTATTTTTGAGATATGCAAGCACATTGCTTGTGATCATATTCCTCCATTAATATCATGCTTGCTTGTTGCATTGCGATTATTGGTTTTGGAAAAACAAGTGGGAGGTGTTTAACCCATTGTGATTGGAGAGGTGATTTACAATTAATCGCCCACACATTAATTATTCAATTCAAAGATACATTTGCAGAACATTTTAGTCCACACTGGTTTGGGGTGGCAACATTGGGCATGTGTGAAACAATGGTTCATGGGGTTAGACCTATATTGAATCTACATCTGGAGTGGGTGGTATTACAAGTAGATGTTCAAAACATTTTTAATTCAATATTTCAATTTTTAGGAGTTGCGGTCTTGTACTAACACCTTGGATCAACTTTTCCTATTTGTTCATTGGTTTTATGCATGCCCATTTCCATCATATTTCTTGGAGGCTTCTAGGCATGGGGATCTCACTGTCATTTCATCCAAATTTGGTACATGATAGTGGGAGCCTTGGGAGGAGTGTTTTTTACATTAGTTCATCTTCGCACTTTCCATCCTATTGTAACGACCCACCCTACTTATGTTTTTCATTTGTAAGTAAATGATATGCACATAATTGGTTTTGCCTCAAATGTGTTACATGTTTTTTTGTGATTACAGGAAAATTTTGGAGCATTAAAACTTTTAATATAACCGATGAAGTGTGTAGCTTGGTCTCCATAGGCGTTAGACTAGTTTATATCACTTCTTCTAGGTTTTCTTGCACTTGAGTCCAATCTTCGTATTCTAGGTGTTCTAGTGTGTTCTTTGCCATTTGTGGAGTCTTTTGTATTAAAGGCATTCCAATACGACCTCAACATGATCATTGGCCTTCCTATGTTCTTAAGTAGCTTTTGCAATGTTTACGTTTTGTTATGCCCAACAACCAAACTATTTATAATGTACTATATTTCCATCACTAGGTATCTTACAACATTATACCGAATTTAATGTTCCTACCATAGCTATGTTGGAAAAATTATTAGTGTTAGGATCCTTTGGCACCATAATGGGCCATTTAGTTCGTCATCAAACCATTCTTTTTGTTTCTTTAGGGGGGTTAGGCCTTCCTTTAGTGGTCCAATGTGTTACCCCCACCTTTTTAAAATGTTGGGTTTCAATTGTTCTTACATTAGTTTCTCATTTCTAGTAGGATGATCATCCTATTTTTCTTGATGCGATGGCACATGTAGAGGCTAGTACTTATCCCTTTTAGGTCGCATTACGGGATATTCATGCAATGTTACCTGAGGTCATCCGATCATATGTCTTGCCTTTCAAAAGTCTAGTAATGTAATCCTATCCCCAAATGCAATTTTCTTTAATGGACGAATTACAAGAGCATGAATTTACTTTGCTTCCAGTAGATGCTCCTTTGAATGTTGTGCAAACATGTATTTGCTCCTATGTAGGTTCAACAACAGGGGTTTGGTTAATAATTCATCTTAACACCTTTTCATTTCGTTTGTTCTCCACCCATTTTCTTATAACACTCCATATTTGTCTCAATATACCACATCCTATGGTTACATATCTTTCATGATGTCAATGTGGTTAGACCATCGATGATTTAAGTATTCGTTTGTTATGTTACTTGTGCGGGAGTGAGTGCACTATAGCTCATGATATGCTTCAAGATACCGTTGTAGCTATCGCATTGGAAAGTGGAGTTCACATACAAAAAAAGGTTTCTCACCTTTTCCCTTGCCACACACAGAGATGAATGGATATTGTCATCACTAGAGATGATTTTTGAACCCTAACAGACATTGTCATTGCTAATTTGACTCATACAGATTTGGTGCAACATGCTTTGACGATGACAACACAAGTATCAATAGTTGCTACGCAAAATAAGGCACAATCCCACATAGAGCAAATGTCAAGAGATGATTTCATTCCCCTTGCCTTAAAGACCTACAGTTGTCTCCATCCTTGTTTTGATTCCCTGTTGACTTCTTGTGTACATACCAATATAGTTCGCCATCAACAAACCTCTTTGGTACCTTCGATGCTTATATTTTATTATGGGCAACAAATGTCAATAGCTCTACAACGTGCGCAAGCCATCGCGATTCTACAATGGGCTGCCCATTTACTCATAATTCATTTCTTCCACACATACTAGCTAGTGCACCTCCATCACTAACTGATTTGTGGCTGCGAATGCCCTTTTAGCATTACGTCTTCCACTTCATTGCTACTGTTTTGATTGTCTTGGTTTTTCTTTCATGTGTTTACATTTGCTTCGACATGCCTTGTACTTTTTGTGAATGAATTTCCATCCTTATTTATATATATATATACAGGGTTTTACCCTTTTCTACAAAATTTTCTCATCTTTGCCATAGACGAGGAGGATTGGGCTTCAAAGTTGTCTTTTTCTTGCTGGCTGTAAAATAAGAGCAGAAATTGAGCATCAAAAGTTTTCTTCTACACATTTGTTCTCATCTTTGACATAGAGAAGAAGAACAGGAGGATTGAGCTTCCAAGTTGTCTTCTTGCTGTTGAGGAAGAGCACACTTGCGCATCCAAGGTTAGTTATTCTTTCCTCCTGTTATAACAGAAAGGGCAGAAGAGTTGAGCACCCGAGTTCTCTCGCAACGCCATAGAAGAAGAGATGTTAGAGCATGTAAAGTGTTGAGAGCAACAAACATCTCCCAAGCCATAGAGAAGAATACAATTGAAGCTCAGGTTTAGAAGCCCGAACCACAGGGATTGAGCAACAACAATGGAGCTAAATGAAGGAGAAATATTAGGAGAGGAGGAGGAGGAGGAGGAGGAGGAGGTCATCGGCAGCAGCGGCCAGGAGGGAGTCCCAGCAGAAGGAAGGAGAAAATGCACATTAGGGTGAGAGCTCAGTTATTTGCCCATGCTAGGGAGCTGGCAGGAGGAGTCCCGGAAGTGTCTTGATATCGACGATGGTTGGACAACAGCACAATGCTTGGAGGACATCCTAACTCGCTTCCCTGCACTCAAATCTCTTGCTTCTTGCTTGACACTTGCATTGAATGATAGTTATGTTGATAAAAATGCACCACCCATGCTTGTCAGGGATGGTGATGAGCTTGCCCTAATTCCACCCATCAGTGGCGACTGATGGGAAGGATTTTCCAATGTCCTCGCAGCAGGCCTTACAGATCCAAACCATAGCTCTGTTGCTAGGGTGCAGCAGTAAGTTCCAGCGCTCATTCTTGTGCATTTGTATCAACAACAGTAAAGCTTGGAAGACAGTGATTCTATGCTTCTCCACATCTCTGTTGCAGACTATGAGTTTTGTCTTATGTATGCTGTTTTCTTGTCACTTAATTTTGTTTCTCAAACAACAGCAGCAGAGTAGCGATGAACTTCTTCTTCTTCTTCGTTTCAGGCATTCATTCAATGAGAAAGAACAGTCTGGTAGAGTGAGTGAGTGAGAGATTGAGGCCAGTCAGTCAGTCATGAATGCAGCAGGCGGAGGCAGCATGAGATTGTTCAAGAAGTTCTGGGATTATGTGCTCCAGTCAGACAACAAGAGCAAGGAGAAAGTGGGTGTTGACCCCAATCTCCAGCATCTTCTGCAACCCACACCGGAGCTCAATGAAGTCACCAGATGCTTGCAGGTGCCCCGAGCTCACATCCCTTCTCTTCCCTTCCCTTTCCTTTCATTTCCTTCATTTCTCAGCCGGGTTGTTCTTATGGGATTCCTGATCCTTGGCTGCTGCTCTCTTTCTTTCTCCCCCCCCCCCAACCTTCTTTTTTTTGGGTGTGTTTCTTGAGCTGGGTTTTGCTTGTATGAGGTTATTAGGGTATTTTACAGCTTCACTTGGGTTCTTGTTGGATGATGGGTGGGCAGGCTCTTCTTTTGTATTGAAGAGTCAAGATCTGATGAGCCCATCATCTTCTGAATGACCTAAACATCATCTGCTGCTGAAGGAGGATCTTCAGATGTTTATTGTTGATGAAGGAGGGAATGATCATGATGCATGATGCAATTGGATTTAGTTTTTTCTGGAGATGGACATTTTGTACAATTGTGTGGCTATGTTGTCATCATCATCATGTGCTGGGAGTGTGCCGGTTGGTTGTGTATGATATAAGATTGTGAAATTTGTGTCTGTGTAGGTTGTGCAAGGATTGCAGCGTTGATACAAAGGACTCATCAGTGTATTTTCCCAAGTCTCAAGTTGTGCTTATGGTGTGTATATGCATTGTAGGTCCAACCAAGCTCTGAGAGCTATTATAAAGTTTCTATACAACATTGTACTACCTTGTGGTTCAAGGCTCTTTTTTTCCCAATGTCTAATCTGTATTATCACAATTACTTGTGGCTGCTGCAGACCTATCTGCCATAGTAGAAGAAATCGCAACCTACCTCATCAACTCATTTGGGCAACTTGATGAAGAAGAGATTGGTTAGTCATTCATCTTCCTCTTCTCAATATTGAAGGCTCAAGGTATTTTGTTGTCTTGGAATTGGAACCTATTTTGACACATAACATGTGGTGCACCACATAACCAAGGAACAAATCCATACATCTGTGTGAGCCCAAAACATGTGGTGAAGTTTCTTCTAGTGGAATTTGGCAGCAGACACTGGTCATCATGATTACATGCTTTGATGGTGCCTTCTTATCCGATGTTTTATTTTTCTTTAATGCCTTTTTCCAACAAATCTTCTATCTCAGAACTGTTTGGTTTCTCTTGTTGAAGCTCAAGTGCAGCGGCATAAAAGGGTGTTGAGGTTTGTTCCTGGGTGATATTGTTCATTTTTTGCTGGAAGCCCTTGTGAGAGAATTAGAGGTTGCAGTTATGACCTTTTCACAGCACACTTACTTGCAGCTGTGTAATGGCAGCTTACCCTAATAGGGTTTGTGTACATAGCTCAGTTTATATTTTTGAGGGTATGATGGTTTGAACTCTCAGCTGTGATTGATAATGTTCAAGTATTTCATGCTTTCTGTCGATTGGTGCACCTTGACTTCTGAGATTTGGTTTCTGTCAAGACAAAGATAATCCCTTCAGTAGGATAGTACTACAATGTCTACAAATGGCTTATTGATGTTACAGGCAGAGTTAGAACATCTGAAACTCTGGACAAGTCTACATTTTATACTGGAATAAGAAAGGATTCATTTAGGTCTGTGACTTATTTGGATGTGTTCAGCTGCAGCTCTCTCTAATGTGAAGGAGAAGGCTCAAGCAGGGAGAGCTTTTGAACATGGTAGGTGGTCACTGGATGGTAAGATGCTAGCAAATGCCATTAGCTCAAAATGCTCAAACTGGAGCTAGTTTTCATCAAGGAGAGAAATCTCTCTGCTCCCTGGAAGTGGGCAAGCAACATAGAAAACAAAAGTCAAGAAGATGATGCCCGTCTGAAATTACTGTGAGACTTGAAGTCCGTCCCAATGTAGGTCCACATCCTGAATGTAGAGCTAGGGGGTGTTACATCTTGCTCCATATGCTGGGTAAATCTTGTTACTATATCCCGCCCTTTTCCACATATATATTGCTCACTCTCATAGCCACCCAGAGCACTTGTGCAATCTTTAGTCAAATGTCCAGTTTCTCATTGATGAAGGCCAGCCTTGGTTTTTCCACCTCATGTAATATTGCCAACTAACAAAAATTGAAAAGTACTGGCATCTCCTTGCAAGTTCTCCCAATGAGGTTTGATTTCTGGGTCTGAATTTCAATAGGATCCATCATTGTCAACTTGGTGCCCCTCTCTCTAATGGGTGTCTTGCTTACAACAGAATCACTGGGTTCCCAATCTTATCTAGTTTGTATACCATGTGAGACAGAAGGCAACAAAAGGAGAAACTTCATGGATTTACATACCTAGCACTGGAAGGATGTGTAGCAATAAAATGCTTGCAAACAAAACATTGGTCATGGGAAGTAGCTGGATGTCAAGGTAATCAATCATTCACTGTGTGAAAGAATCTCCTTTCACACTTGCCATTTGTTCACAGGCTTCAAACTGATGAAGAGTGTTGTACACAGTGGTGATCCTCTCATATGGAAGTACTTCCAGTCAAGCTCCTCTCATGTAGATCATCCAGTCCTTAGACTTTACACATCAACAAGTTGCAAATGTAACAACAGACTGGCTACCATAGCAGCTCTCTTTGCTTGCTCACTTGATCTCGTGAACACAAACTGAGTACTTACATAATTACTTGGAAATTTATCTAGTATAACAAAGTGTTGAAAACATATTTTATAAGCTTTGCAAGTGTACCACAAGGTTTTAAAGCAAAGAGATTCAAAATAAGTACACACGACATAAATAATCAAAATATATGTAACACAATTGAACATGAGAAGCTGTATACAATGGATATACATTGTACCTATTTTTTGACACATAGATCTTGTTACAATGATACAATAAAAACTTGAAATGAAAAATCACTAATATAAAATTGTAACGAACTCTCACACTTGTTGATGCATGTGGGAACATGTAACAAATAACCAAGTTCACAAGCTATAAATAAGGTGGGGAAAAATGAAAATCTTATAATATGTTTTGTTATCACAATTATTATTTTTGATTTGATTGTTGTAAGAAATCACAGAACTTGATGCTACTTTAACTTTTTTTCTTTGTTGGTAGTTTCAATAATTTGCATGAATTGGTTTAAGTTGTGAAAAATACATAATTGATCATTGATGCATTGAGAAATCTACATTTTGTGGCACCAACCCAGGTTCAAATTCACAATCTTAATAAAAAAGATATTTTTATTTATTTTTGTTATAGTGTATCAAAAATAAAGGTTGATTTTGACATGGGGCACTTATGCTCCATGATTTTGCCATAAGCTATCTGCATGATAATAAAATTTTGATATGAGCATGCAATGATACACAAAAGTTTGATATATCGTTGATAAGATGCAAAGTTATTCCATGAATTCCCCTAACGAAAACACGGGTTTTCACCTTTTCCCCATCCATTTTCACCTTCTTAAAATTTTTGAGCTGGGCAGACCCCATGTTGTAGGCACCTGCCATCAAAACACGAAAATCATTTTATGCTTTGGGTTTAAGCTTTGATGAGTCTTTTTGCCCGCCTCAGCATCATGTGTAAAAATGCTGAGGCAAAACCATTTTGCAAAGTCAAACTGGCATGTTTTGAATTTTCTTCATCCAAAATTTGATGTAGAGTGCAAAGGTGGAGTTGCTCTGGGTATGAAGCTGAAGTCATATTGTTTGACATGAGAGAGTGTAAACAGAATAATTTCTTTCGGCTGTGCACTTTCTTTGAACAACACTGGTGGGTAAGAGTACTTGACTTGGGTGAAAAAGAGATTGGAGAAGGGTTGATAATTGTTTTAATCAGTACCAACTGGTCTGGTCTGAGGTGCGCTTTGCGTGAGGAATTGTGTGGTTCAGGAGTCATGAGTCATTGCTGTAGTCTGAGTTGCTGGAAACCATGGAGCTTGAAAACAAGACAGACTCTTTGAGGGAAATTGAGGCCAGGATAGAAAACACATGTGATTTCAACTGGTTGGATATGTGAGACCCATTGGGTCTAAAGCTGACGGGATGCAGACTCCAGAACAAATAATTGTTCACCAGAAGGGACAAGGTCAAGTGGTTGTTCAGTGGTGTCAGGTGAATTCTCTCTGGGATTCTGCTGGGAATGTGAAAGGTTCCAGTAACTGATTCCTCCCCTCCATTTTGGGTTACAGTCATCTGATTAAATGGGGAATTTTTTTCTTGCACTTATTAGCTAGAGGGTTTTCGATCTTTAAAAATCCTCCAACTTCAAAGATTTTGCAACAATTGTGATTCACATACCTATGTGCATGCAATCAATTAGTTTTTGCTATAATTTGGACCAAGATTTGGTATTGAGCCACACACCTTTTTCCCCTTGTTGGTGAATAATCCTTGGGAAAACTTCTCCTAGACTACTTTCATGGATTGCACCTCATGATTATTCTTTCCTCTTCTGGCCCAAGCTATGTGCATCAGCCTTTTATTTTGTGCGTGAAAATTTTCAAAGTTTTTATCACAAATTAAATGGTTGCCAGAAAAAAGTTGCCAGATTTCTTTACATGGTTCAAGGAGGTGGCCAAATTTTGAAAATAAATAAATAAATAAATATATTCTGTTCATACTTTTTAATAGCCAAAATTGGGCTATATTGGCTTACAGATGATTACTGCCTCAGATACATCAGAAAATCAAAAAAAGAAAAACACTTATGTGAACCTTTTTGTGAGGTAAAAAAAAAAGCTTGCATCATAAATTTTCATTAAAACAGCCATGTGGAAATCACAAGTGTCACATTTAAAATAGATACATTGAAATGGTCCATTCTGTCATATAAAAATGCTGATTGATGGCTCACATATCAGCACTGAGATTTGATGTTCCAGAACAATCCACACCAGCCAGGATTCATACCGGGGTATGTAACAACCTTAGCTGAAAAGTCCTTTGTTTTTGGGGTGCAGGCCCCCAAGCAGAAATTTCAGGGATGGCTATGGGGAAAGATCCACTTATGTCCCTCACATGTGGGAATTATGTTGCAAGAAGTCGATCTTGTTGATACAAGCAATATGAATTTGAGGAGGAGCCCTGATCGATCCTTGATCCAAACAGGCACTCCTCAGTTGTTATGTCCAAGGAGGGATTGATGATGTCAGGGCATTTCACCCTCCATATTGGGCTCTGTCCATTTTTCCCAGTATGAATTGCTGTCAGTGGTGGCATTGCCTTCCCCCTATAAATCATGGTCCTATACACATGAAGGCTGAAATGAATATTTATTGCTAGCTTGAAGTTTCATGTAGGCCCCAGACCAAACCCACCCATCATAGAAAAACTTTCTTACAATGGCCCCAATCATTTGCCATAGAAACACAACAAGTGAATGCAAATTATGCATTTCCTACTGATATTGAATGAACAATAACAAGCGCGTTTCTACTCATGGGTGTAAGGATGCCAACAACTCCACTTAGCAACAATGCCACGATAGCAACAACACAATTACAAAACATCCAGTCATAATAATAATAATAATACTACTACTACTATTACTACTTCCCCACAGAAACAACCAACATTTCAAAGGATCACCCATACTTTTATTTTCCATATTCTATTATGATTGTTATTGCTTTTTGTTGGGGGTGTGAGGTCAATGATTTGGCATGAATTCAAAACAATGACCCGACCCCCCCCTCCCCTTTGCAGCATCTGTGTTGCTTGTGAGTGCAGCTTCATCACACAACAATTTATGCTACAGCCTTTGCATCTTCATGTGGGGGAAGCTAGTCCAACTCTTTGCCATCAATTGAATGTTGCCAAGTTGTACTACTTGTACGCAGGTTATCTATTGATCAGATACTTGGGATTTATGTGACCCAGCAGCATCCACCCGTGCAACATCCATTAGAAACTTGTTATGACTCAGCTGTGGATTGAACCCAAACTGAGTTTACTAAGGTTAGCTATTGTATACACCATCCCTCCTTGCCCTTCCTATGTAAAGTGGGTAAGTACTCACACTGCCGTGTGTAAATAGGTAGGGAGTGTAAGTGGTTACTATATAGGTAGATAATTAGGTATGGCACTTGGTAGGTATGAGGCCTAGGTAGGTAGGTGCATGGGGATTTACTAATACCTACTGCATAGCTACCCACTATGGTTACTTATGGATGCGAATGCAATGAAAAAGAGTATTTCTGGTCATTTTATATCAATCAATCGTTTTATAATTTTCTAGAATGGTTTCATTCTCTTTGTCTATATCTTCTTCATTTTCCTTTCCCTCTATTTGTTCTTCATTACTATTGTTGTGCAGTGATGCTGCCCCGGGGAGAAGGGTGTTACTTGGCACAATATGTTTACTTTACGAAATTTTCATTCTAGCCTTGTGGATATGGAAATAATGGGGATCATTATATTGCAAGGAAGATTTAGCCAAATCCGGCTATAATCCAAACAGGAAATCCAAATCATTAATCAACCTTTTATATTTGTTAATACACCTTGAAAACCATTCCTATGGATCCTTAAATTTTTTTTTCCCCTCACTTTTGGTGATTAAAACATATTTTCTTTTTTTTGCATTTTTCTTTTTCAGGGGACAAAATCACAATTGTTTAAACTAGTTTTTTTTTGTTTTTTTACTATTTAAAAATGGTCTAAGAACTTATCACCATTTAATGCTAAATCTCACTTGGGAAGTTAGACAATAATACAATATCAGAAAATTGAAAAAAATAAATAAAATCACTAATGCCATTACATTCATTATTTTAAAAAGATATTTTGACCTCCAAATAGGTCATATGAAATACATAAGTGAGATAAATAATTGCAACTAAAACTAAGTATACAAGATACACATAGGTACATATTTGTGTTTGGAAGAGGAGAGGTGCAGAAGTAACCCATGCCACACTCCCAAGAAAGTTTGGATCCAAAGAAGATTAAATGTACCCCAAATGCTATCATCACACAATTGATTACTGGTACATAGTTTTATGTCTTGGCTGTGGGATAATAATACAAATTCATTTTATGCAGAGTAAGAGGTTATTAAACTTATTTACTTTAAGTTTGAATGGTTGCCTTAAAACCCAAATTGGTTACCATTTACATTAAAAAGTATCTTAAGCCAAAAAGAAGAATTCTGGAAATTCAAATATTTCACCATGCAAAAATCTTCAAAATAATCCTCTCAAAATCCTTCAAGATATCATAACTCTATAACTAATCTCAAGCTTCAACATAAGCCAAAATATCATCTTTCAAAAATCCTCATATAAAAATAGACCTACTACCTAGGGGAAAAAATCCTTTAAGGTACTATACTCTATAATGTATCTAAACACAATATCCTTGCCTTGGTAGGCAAAGCCCATAATAGCACACATTTTGGTTTGGAGTCCATGAACAACTTCATTAGTTCAAGAGATGTAACAATTATATAAAATTAGCTCATCGTTAGTTTTGTTGCATGGATTGCATAAGTAAGACAATTATTTTTGCCTTGGCACAATTGGAGTCATATTGAACAAGGTTGTTTTTTTAATTAGTTATTTTACAATCGGCCACACACAGTTAGGTGCAAACATCTTGTTGCAAAATTGTGTTCAAAGAGTCATTTAGCACCACATTAAGGTGAGTACATGTTGCATACCCCAAGGTCCAAACCCACAAAAATAATTGGAGGACACTGATTCATTTGAAGAAACTCAATTGAATATTCAATAAATTTTTCATCCATTTTTTTTCATCAATTGATGAGTTGATCGTCATTGATAGTGGGAGCCCAAGTTTAAAAAAAAATCACTTTGC
>Ga0209611_10010710_pt1 | contig 13425 bp, 10 predicted proteins | sample S1TSphgellanicum_3_FD_187693 | JGI IMG/M metagenome (GOLD analysis project Ga0209611, IMG submission 187693) | Host-associated microbial communities from peat moss isolated from Minnesota, USA - S1T2_Fc - Sphagnum magellanicum MG (SPAdes) (version 2) | ecosystem: Host-associated > Plants > Peat... | reverse complement strand
CTCCTTCAGCAGATTTACTATTGGCTTACTCAAATTTAGTATTTGGTTAATGGTTTATAGTCCCTATTTGTTGATTGTAGCTGTTGCTGTCTGTGGTTTTAGGCGCTGGCGGAAAACCCATTGATATCAATTTAAGCTCATCAAATATCTGTTAATAGCTGGTATGCTCTTGTGTGCCTAACTCCTCAAATTTACTATTTATCTTGTTGATAAATCTTCCATTTAGCAGAGGGGATTTCTACTAAGTAGTAGGTAACGGTTGCTAGTACAGTCGATAGAATTATTGTTGCTGTGAGTCTCGCATAAAACGCTTCAATGGGAATATTGGAGGTAAAAATAGGTGTAATATTACCAATGATTGGTTGGTGCCAGATATACACACCATAGGAAAGATTGCCGAAGACTTCAAGGATTCTAGGCGGATTTGCTAAAATTACTGCAAATGTTAATTTCACCTTGCGGCTAGAATTATGATATGTATCCGACTCAAACGCCCAGATAAAAAAAGATGTAATTAGTGCGGTTAATGGCTGGAGAATAAAAAATGTTGTGGCTGTTCTAATTCCTTTACCTGAGTGTGCTGGTAAATTCCATAACTCTTGATGATATGCATGATAAGCCGTGAATAAATATAGGGCAATAACCAAAATTACTGCAATATTTTTTTTATTTAATTTATACCATTGTCGTACGAAAAAAACTTTATTGTGAACTTCTAGCTCTGAATTAAATGGTTGATATTTGATCCAAGCATTAACTAAAAAACCACATAGAAATAGGTCTAAATTTGTTACTATAGGAGTATACCAATATTTTACCATATATGAAAATTGGCCACTGATTTCTCTTCTTAAGGCAATCCAGAATATACAGCGGATAAGGAAGATTACCAAAAATATTTTTAAGCCAAATAAAAAGACCTGTTTTAGTTGCAATATTTGTTGTTTAAAATAGCTGAAAATAAAGGGGACGAAAATATAATATTGAATTTCTGTTGAAAGCGACCAAACAGAACCATTGAAATTTATTCCGGATTGAATATTTAAGGAGAAGTCATAGCTAAATGTAAATAGTCGTAGCAAATAACCCCAATTTTCTACTTTTAACATATTGGGATAGACTAATAGAGTTAAAATTAATAACGCAAAATAATAGAGGGGAAAAATTCGCAAAATCCGATTACGCCAAAAGTTGATCACTCCTGGGATATTGAGGGTGTATCTCCCAGTATAGAAAGCTTTTCCCATTAAGTAACCGGATAGGACAAAAAAAATCCAAACTGCTACCCAACCATGACTAAATATCAGCCAACTTAGGTCATGACCTTGGTAAATAATTGAGTCTCTAGGAGGTGTACAATGTAGTAATACTACCATTAAACAAGCAAAACCCCGTAAGGCTAGCAGCGCATCTAAATGGTTATTTGATTTCATAAATATTTCCTAGAATTTAGATTATGCATGAGGGATTGCGTAGGCTGAAATAAATACTAACTACAGTAGCTTACAATTAGTAAAATTAGCAACCACTGAGATTAAATTTTTTACTATTGCATTTTTAGACGGAAGACTGTGTCGTATGGTTCACGAAGGCTGAAACCCTTATTTTTACGTTCATTTTCTAAAGTTTGTGGTTTACTGATACCCGAAACCTAATTAAATTCCTACCCATTGAGCTAATAACACTATTTTTTTGTATTTAAATATACTTTCGCAAAACCTCTACTGTAGCCTCTCCAGTCTTCTCCCAGCTAAACTGATTAGCTCTAGCAATGCCTTTTTGGGAGAGGTGTGATCGCACTTGGGAATCATTGATTATGGTCTGCATAGCCACGGTGATTTCCTGTGTATTGTAGGGGTTGATGAGAATTGCTGCATCATCGGCAACTTCCGGGAGGGAGGAAATATTAGAAGTGATCACTGGGGTACCACAGGCCATGGCTTCCAGGATGGGAAAACCAAAGCCTTCCCACAGACTGGGGAAAATTAGTGCAACTGCTTGATTAATAATGATCGGTAATTGACTATAGACAACATAATTGAGGAACTTGACTTGATGAGTTATGCCTAGTTCCTGGACTTGCTCTTGTAAGATGGGTGTGTAACGGTGATCGGTTGGTCCTGCTAACCACAGTTGGTAATCTGGGTTGGCTAGGTGAGCAAAGGCGGTGATGAGACGGGGGAGATTTTTGTAGGGGTCTTGACGACCAAGATAGAGAAAATAGTTGCAGGTGGGGAGGTGGAGAGGGTAGAAGTGAGTGCGATCATATGCTAGATAAATAGGAGTAATTTTGCTACTGGGAATATGGAAGAAATTGATAATGTCTTTGGCGGTGGACTGGGAATTGCAGATAATATGTTCAGATTGGGTGATAACCTGGGGGACATAGTAGCGGTAGTAGGGAGTTAAGGGTGAAAAGCGTTTGGGAAAGCGCAAGGGAATAAAATCGTGAACCATCACGACAAAGCGACAGTTAGTATACAAGGGTGCTTCTGGAAGAGGAGAAAATAAAAGCTGGGATTTGAGATTTTTGTAGATTTGCGGGAGTTGAAATTGTGTCCAGATTAAGCGGCGAAGATGGCCTGTAATACCTTGTTCTGCTGTTTGTTTAGGTGGAGTTAAATAACAGTTATAGTTGGGATATTTCTGAGAGACTAAGAGCGTTGGGTAAAGTTGTTCTAATTGGGGTAGAAGATTAAGAGCGTAGGTTGTAGTACCCGTAGGTTTAGTGAGCAGAAAGGAAAGATTTACTAGTAGGTTATTGGACACGGTATTAAATTCATTGACTGGTATTGATTTTATGCAAACTAAGACCAGCAGTCCAGCCTACGCGGATACCCTCTATAGATTCTTGAATGTATTTACTTAAGATATTGTTAGCAAGATTATGTGTAAACTTAAGGCGCAGAATCCTGAGTAAACATCGGTAAGTTAAAAGTAGAGTAAGACGTAAGATTAAAAGAGGAAATGGAATCTTTTTAAAAGCATGTTTTAGAGCAAAGTATGTAGTATTTTTGGACAGGGAATACCAACAGGTAAGGTGTTTTTGGTCTTGGCGATTGTGACTAGGTTGAGGATAATGATCTACAATAACATCACTGTAATGAATTTCATAACCTGCTTGGATTAAGCGTATACAAACATCTGTCTCATCTAAAAAATATTCAAAAAATTCATCGTAACCATTAATTTCTTCTAATGCTGCTTTACGATAAGAAGAGTTTGCACCCATTAATCCGTTATACCAAAAACCCTGTGGTTGATTGTAGTTTATAGCGTCAGTTGATCGAATAGGAATTGTATTGCTAATGACGTTACTAATGCCTCGATGGTATTGTAAAGGATAACCAAAACTAGTCATATCCCTGACAACACCACCCACACCAGCACATTTATCACCATGCAAAGAATAGGTTGATAGTAGTTCATCTAACCATTGGGGTGGAGGGATGGCATCATCATCTAGAAAGGCAATAATAGAGCCTGATGCAGCTTTGATGCCCGAGTTGCGAGATACACTAATATTTAGGATTTGAACTTGTTCTAACTTCAGGCAGTAATCTAATGTTTTACATATACTACTTACCATATCAACAGTAACAGCAGTATGAGAAGCATCAACTATAACAACTTCAAAGTTATCATTAACTAACCTATTTAAGGATAAAAGAGTTTTTGTTAGTGAAGCAGTGCGTTCACAAGTACAAATAACAATGGATACTTTTTCTCTCACCATCAAAAATTTTGGGTAATTAATTTAAAGAACTTCTTAACTTTCATTCTAGCTTCAGGACTAGCAGATAAGTTATCAGCTAACCTCTTCATAACTTTCCAAACTGCTGCTAACAATAAGTTTCTTATGCTATTAACTGATAAGTCTTTAAAGTTAGCTTTATGTATGTTTACACTAGATAATACCATTATGTTATGTTGTTGCATTTTTGTAAATAAAAAATAGTTGCTATTTATCTTTAATATATTAGGTAAGCTAACAAGTTTATCAAAGATATTTGGATTAAAATCAGTGATAGGTTGAGATTTAATTTGTTTCAACAATTCAGTGTTGCCTAAAATACGAGTTAAAAGTGCATTCAAGTTTTCAAAAGTTCCATCAAATTTATAGCAATTAACTGAATCTTGGAAATGTTCTCTAAATGCAGGAATATCAGATAATATCAAAGGAATACCAAGCCAATTTAGTTCATGAGCAGCAAGACAAAAAGTCTCTACACGAGACGCAAAAATCGCTAAGTGGGAAGATTGGGCTATTCTTAAGTATTCCTCTGATGAATATTTACCTAAAAATGAAAAATGAGATAAAAATTCTTTCGGAATAAAACTCTTAATTTCATCTAGTGAAGAAGAAAAGTTTAGATTCGCAGAAGGAACATTGTATCCTGCAAAAGTGACATGGAATTGATTGGGAAAAATTCTACATAATTCTACACAAGAACGGGCTATGATATCACTTCCTTTAATATATTGGATTCTTCCTGGACAAAGTATGTTTAGAGGTTTTTGAGGTAACTGTATCAGAGAGTGGGAATTTTGCTCTGCTAATTTTTTATAAGGCAAAGGTGAAATAATAACTCGGTTGTGAATACAGAAGTAATTTATATACCAATCAGCTATTGATTGAGACGGGGTTTTCCAAGCATCTGCGAGTTCTAAAGATAATCTTTCTGCATAGTTAGATAAAACATAGCTATTATCCTGATCTAAATATACTGGATATCTATCTGTTGAGTCCCAAATCTCTCTAGTTCCATGTAAATGAACCCACATAACTATATCTTTGAATACTGACTGGGGGTTACAACATTTATCTTGCAGTGTGTGAAATCCCACACCTGCATGATCACACCACTCAATACCTACAATATTTTTTATACTAATAATTTTCTCTAAACAAAGCTTGAGAGATAAAGACGTTTTGTCTATGTCATATATATCTTCAGTTGTTAGTTTCATCTCAGAAAACTCATTTACATGAAAAATTTCACATTTTAAATTTACCTGAGCAAAATATTGTCTTGCCTTAGCAGCATTATCTTCATTGAGACTGTATAAAACTATTAATGCTTGATAGCGGTAGTTCTGTAAATATTTAATAATATTAAATATATAGGTGCCTATACCACCATTAGTTAGAGGTGAAATTTCAAAGGTAGGAAATACCAAATACATATACTTAATCTCCTAAAAATATTTTCACCTGTTGACGAGCGAACTTATTATACCGAATTGCATATTCTTTATATCTTTTAATAATTTCATTTCTTTCTATTAGTGATTGTTGAATATATTTAGCTATAACTTCTGGACGTTCTGGGTAGGGAACTACTAAGCGGGAATGTAGGTAGTCATCATCCTCAAACCAGTGGCTAACTGGACTAATTAGACAGGGTACGCCTAAACTCAAACTTTCTATTGGTAACATTGGAGCACATTCTGATAAAGTCAGATATAGTGATACATGAGTATTTTTAATCCGTTTGTAAAGCTCCTCCTTAGATATTGGTCCATCACTAAAAAAGTTAATCTTAATGCCCAGTATTTCTGCCCATTCCTTTGCTCTATAACCTACACCACTCATGTTTAATACTGAGTTATCGATTAGTTGAGACGCTGCAATCATTGCATAAGGTAGTTTACGATAACCAATCCATGATAGCCATATTCCTAATTGGATGTTATTACAGTTGACCTCACTAGCTTTATCAGGAACAGACTGTACTAGGTTTGGTAAAAACTCAGCTTTTATCCCTAGGGATTGAAAGCTTTTTTCCATACCTTTCTTGGCTAGACCAAGTTTATAAATTACGCCTTGTTTTGCTAATTTAATTACTTCATTCAGCATACTCCAACCGTAGTCCTCACAGTGTTGTATATAACTAGCGTGCCAAGTAAGATCACAACGAATGTTATAATTTAATTTACTAATAGCTCTAACAATTTCTAAGTGTCCTGGAGATCCTCCAGCAACAATCAAATGCTTCACTCCAAAAGTTATTAATTGATAAGCATAATATTCTGCTTGTTCTCTAGTAATGTGTTCAGCAAATGGATAGCAGTCTTGAAAGTGATTTTCAGTGGCTGACTTTATACCAAGCCAATTCGGTACGTATATAGCTAAAACTTCTTTACCCTGCTGCTTAAAAGATTGAAGCCAAGTTTCCAGTGCTTTATCACTAAAATCAAAATTTGTCACTGATGGTAGATGTTGCGGACTTCTTTGAGTTATGTTACGATTTGCAATGTCTAAGAATTGATGTCCTAATTTATAAACAAGAGGAATATTTTTAATATTCTTAATTAGTTTCCAAGTACGAGAATTAATAATTTCTTCTAGTTCTATTAGCACTCCATCATATTTCTGTTTGAGATTTTCATAATCTTGCTGAACCCGGGCATAGTTCTCACCTTCTATCAACACTCGATCATATTTCTGTTTGAGATTTTCATAATCTTGCTGAACCCGGGCATGGTTTTCAGATTCAATTAAGAGTGAATTGATAGTTGGTTGAATAGATAATTCTAAGTCAAATAATTTTCGGACGAAAATACTAGATGGAGTGTATGTAGTTGAGGTATTAGAGTCCAATAACACTCTATGAATTCGTTGTATATCAAATGCAGGCTCTAAAATTTCACAATTGTAGCCAATACTACGATACAGTTCTAATATGTTATGATTCCAGCATCCATCATGACACGAAGAAGTGACTTGAAAGTCAGGTGATGGTTCTTGATGTAGTATTTGATACTTAGCTATTCTAGCTAACTCTTTAATTATGTCTACAACATCTTCTGGCGGAATGTGTATGAGGACTGAATTAGTAAAGACTGCATCAAAGCATTTATCTTCATATGGCAGTTTTGAATTTGGTAATCCAATTTGAATATGTTGATGAAACCATTCATGTTCAACCCAATTTTTGATACTGCTCACGATTGAGTCGCTCTGATCATATCCGAATACTTCTAAGTCCGGAATTTCTCTCAAGTATTGTAAGTGACGACCAAATCCACATCCAAATTCTAAAACTCTTTTAAATTTAGAGCTATGAAAATAATCAAGTAATAGCAACTCTTGTATATGGTAGTAAACTTGACTTCTTTTGCGATTGTGAATTTCATCCCTCCATTCCAATCCATTCGCCTGCCACCAAAGGTAACTTGTTTTTATTTGCATATTTCTATCCCTTACCTTGTTTTTCCACCTAATTTAGATACTTAATTAGAAATTCCTTTTTAAAAGATTTATTTCGACTAATAAAAATATTATATAGGAATCCTACTTGATTTTTGAAATGAACTCAGTATACAGAATTCTCTGTAATCCCCTTGGGGCTTGCCTTTTGCTTCTTGCCTTATTTTTGACTATTTGAGACCATAGCCTGCTTAAGCTACTAATTGACTGGTCAGGTATATGCATCATGTTTTATTCCTTACATTATATTTTTGGTTTATCATCATACTTTTAGGTATGGCTGATACAATAGCTAATAGTAAAATTATCAAGCAAGATGGGTACAGGTATCTAAAACCACTTACAGGAGTTAGAAACATATAGGAAACTATAAGTGACAGAGAAACGTATATGGCATTACTGTAAATAATAAACAATCTATCATTGATACGTTTTCGCCTAAAAATTCTAATGACCATTAAACCGAGTAGTAATACGTATACTCCAGGAATAAAGAATAAACTTATTCCGGGGAAAGGTAATACTTTAGATAGAATAAATTGTTGAAAACGTGGTAGCATTGAAGCCGAAACTAATCCCATCTTATTTTCAAATATACCCGATGCATAGGCATCTTGTGGTCCGTGTAAACCAAAAAGATAAGACCAAACTTCCAATTTGTGTTTGAAATAGGGAATTGGGTGCTTTAGAACACAATTATAAACTAAAAATGATAGTAATTTATCATTAGCACTATATACTAAATCTTGATTAAATATAGGTTTAGTAGACGGTGTAACCCACACATAAGAATCACCATAATTTGGTCTGTATAGTTGCCTTAAGGTATCTTTAGAAATAATCTTCTTTGGCAACTTAAGTGGTTCTAGTATTTCTTGAAACTCTTGAAAATTTGAATCTTTAGTATGTATAGCTGTACCAATAATTTCAAACAAAAATATCTTAGCTTCTTGGTGAGTTTTGGTAGCATTCATAGCTGTGCTTATACTGAAAGGTAGGAATAGTGGAATTAAAACTAGAATAGTGAAGACAGGAATTAAAAATCTTCTGTGAAAATTTAATTTTGTTATATGGAATGTATTCCAAGCAAAAAAAGGTAGATAAAAAATAAAGCTGAGTCCAAATGATAGAGCAATACCAAACAGGAGAGAGTAACAAAAACCAGCAATTTTACTTTTGGTTTTACTTAATTTCTGGATGCAAATAAGCATCCACAGAACAGAAATTGCTAACCAAACATCTCTAAAGAACGTGACACTATTATTCCATAGCAGCGGTATCAAAGGAATTAGGCACAAAACGCCGAGTCTAATTCTGTAATTCACTGAGCGATACTCTAGTAGATAGTAAGTGAAAGTATAAACAGCAATAAATAGTAAAACTGCTTGTACAAATGCTAAAAGTGAAGGACTGTTAGAAATATTCAGATTAACTCTCATTAAAAAAGCTAAGAGAGGTGGATGCCAATCATTATATTTATCTTCTATTGCTTGTTGCCACTGATCAGTAGCATCTGAAATCATCACTGCTGGGTAATAAACTAGCATCCACAATCCAGCTAAAATAACCGATAGACTAACTATATAAGTTTTAATACCAAACTTTTTATTCGGTTGTCTTTGCCATATATGCACTATACTAAGAAACAGTACAGTTAGCCAGAAAAAACTGGTTATGGTTACTATGATACAACTGAATACGTTCCACAGTTTAAATGGAGCAATGTTTCTACATAAAATAGTAAACCAAAATTGATAACTCAAAAGAGAAATTATAAAAGCAGTCAGGCTAGACCAGAATAGAAATTTAGTGGAAGTTTGACAATAATCAATAACCTGATTAAATTTGTTCCTAAATAATCGTTTTAACATCGCTCCCCGCTCTTAACTATTATTAAATGGTGTCAGACTAAATTCAAATAATAACTTACCGCTTTTCCAGCCTCACCTACAAACTTTACTTGACCTTTATCTAACCACATAACTAGGTTACAAGATTGCTGCACAAAACTTAAATCATGGGAAACAACTAAAACAGTAGCACTATCATCCCAAAACTTATGAATCCTCTGCTTACACTTATTCTTAAAACTCTCATCCCCCACTGACAACACCTCATCCAAAATCAAAATATCTGGCTGTACATCCGTAGCAATAGAAAAACCTAACCTTGCCACCATGCCAGAAGATAAACCCTTAACTGGGACTAAAGCATAATCCTCTAACTCCGCAAACTCTAAAATAGACTGTGCTCTCTGTTTCATCTCATATCTAGAAAAACCTAATAGTACACCATACAACAAAATGTTATCCATGACAGAAATTTCTGCATCAAACCCTGCTCCTAATTCAATCAAAGGCGCAATCTGACCTCGCACCCGTACTGTACCACTTGTAGGTTGAAGAATCCCAGAAATTATCTTTAATAGAGTAGATTTACCAGAACCGTTCGCACCTATTATACCTATCTTTTCACCTTTTTCAACTACTAAATCAATTTTATCTAACACCAACTTCTTCGTAGGCTGATGATATTTACCTTCCAAAATAGATAACATAGTCTTCTTCAGATCGTAGGAAAATTCCTCTTGCGTCCGGCGCCATAGCGAAACCTGATCTAGGCGAATTAATTCCATTTACAACAAATCCATAAATTGAGGTCGCCACAACTTAAAACAAGTCCATCCTAGGAGCAAAATTATTATACCACCAAGTAAAGATCCCCAAACCAAATCTAAACTTGGTAGAGATCCTGACAGTGTAATCTGACGGATACTTTCGACAATTGGTGATAGAGGATTTAATGCTAAAAACGGTTTCACCGATTTAGGAACAATAGCTGCTGGATAAAAGATAGGACTGCTCAGCCAAAGTACAAATACCACCAATTCGTAGAAATAGGGTAAATCTCTGAAGAAAACATATAAAGAACTTACTAAAAATCCCACCCCAGTAGACACTAAGAATAGCGCCAAAAGAGGAAACACCAAGCATAAAACATTTACTAGACTCCTGGAATTAATAAAAGTCATTATCGCCAGTAACGGTAAAGTCCCCACTGAAAACTGAAATATGTTCGCGGCAATCATCGATACAGGGAAAATACTAACTGGCAGCCGGATTTTATTTACAAGCGAGCCATTTCCCACCACACTACTCAATGCCTGGGAGGTGGAAGCCGAGAAAAAATTGATTACCACCAACCCTGTAAACGCTGCTAGTACATAATTCAGTATTGAGTTATTATAGTAAGATGCAAAAGTTGCACCAAAAATAGCAGTATACAGCCCCGTCATAATTAGTGGATTCAGCAACGACCAATAAACCCCCAAAAAAGATCCTCTATAGCGCACCTTAATGTTTCGCGCTACTAGGACTTGAAGTAATTCCCAGTAGCGCACTACTTCTAACCAATTGAAATTATTTTTAACTACAAATGCCATCCTTAAACACCACAACACATCATATTTTAAGTCGTTAACCCATTTTATACTATTGATAGGTACTTTCTTGCACTTTTCTACGTTATCAAAATTGATAATGGTTTATCACATTATCTAGGCTGAGTCAAGTACAATCTCAACATTGGACAAAAGGCTGAATTTGTCTTTTTCCTTTGCCTAGCAATTCCTTGATTTCGCTGTCGCTCATCTGGACTGATTGTTCATAGTCCAGTCCAATACTTTCTGCTCTGCGGATATCATCTTGAACTGTTGACCTGGCAACTAGACAGCTTCTTGCTATCTCGTTCTGGCTGTACCCCATTTTCTGGCTGTACCCCATTTTGTGCATTCGCAGTATTTCTCGCATTTTTTCCATTGGCATGATTTCTCCTTGTTGCTTCCGCTTCATCTACTTCCTCACTTACTTTCTTTGGCTGGATTTTAGTGTATAAGTAGACACCTTTTTCTGAGTTGACCTGCGGAAGTTAAGTGAGATTTACCTGCCGAAGTTGAGTGAGATTTACCTGCCGAAGTTGAGTGAGATTTACCTGCCGAAGTTAGTGAGATTTGGCTGCCGAAGTTTGGTGAGATTTATCTGCCGAAGTTAGTGAGATTTTGCAGTTGGCTTGAAAATCGCTTTCTAAATTACCCGCTACCAATTTTAGATTTTGGACTTTAGATTTTGGATTAGAAGAGCAATTGATCTGTTTTTACCTGCTTTTCTGCTCTCCTTCTATTCCCTAATCTAAAATCCAAAATTGTTTGTGCCTTTATCAATGAAATAACATACTCTTTTCTTATCATGAAATCTGACACCTCCCATAATATTTACTTTTCCATTACTTCTTTTTCCTGAGATTTTTTTCCTCTTCCCTTTCTGTCTCCAAGTTTTTCGACGAATCACTCTTAAACTCAATACCCGTGAATGAATGCGTGCTTGTCTCTCTCAAACGCTCTCCATGACTTGATTGTGGGCATTCTAATCGAAGTGTGGGCGATCGCTAAAACCTCGACGAGACGATAGTATTTTTGGTTGGGAGTTGTCTGGGTTAATAATTGCCATTTGAACCAAAAACTTGTAGCCCTTGTAAAACCAGGGTTTCTGGATTCCTCTCAATTTGATTCACGGGTATTGCTCTTAAACTAAATCCGGTCTCGTCCCAAAACCATACCAATTTTAGATTTTAGATTTTGGATAAATCTAAAATCCAAAATCCAAAATCCAAAATCCAAAATTGAATAGTCTTCTCTGGACTGGCTTTCGTCGCTTCCAAGTAACCATCTAAATTTTCTTTAAATGCGTTTCTCTTATCTTGATTCTGTTTGTCTTCTAGAGTGTATTTTGCCCAGAGATAAGCATACTCTTTTGTTCTAATATCCTCCTTAGTGGATGTAATAGTGATTCGTGGGGGACTGCTGACTACAAGTTTAACAATTTCTAAATTGTGAATATTAAAAGTAGTTGCAAATTCAGCTAAATATTTATAAAAAATATAGATTCTTATAAAAATATTTTCCCAGAGAGGACGATATTTTTGATAATAATAGATTTGACTACGTCTATATTCTAAAGACATTAGATTAGCAGTTTTTTTTATAGAATGACCTCTAATGTGAATTAGAGAAACAACAGGTGTATATAATATTTTATATCCTAGATTTTTCACTCGTTTACATAAATCAGATTCTTCAAAATACATAAAAAATTGTTCATCAAATCCACCTAATTTCCTAAACACAGAAGCACGGATAAAAAAGGCTGCTCCAACAACAATATCTACTTCCTGAGTTTCTTGAAATTTCTTCTCTATTAAATTTAGTTTAGATTTATCTTGAGCATTTTTATGTAGCCTACGAGCTTGAATTTCTCCGTTAATTCCAATACTAGGAGCAAAAGAAATCTGAAATTGTCCGTTTGGGAAAAGTAATTTGGGTCCAATCACTCCTACTTCTGGTCGCGCTTCCATCAGTTCAACAAGATATTCTAAAATATTACTAGTTAACATAGTATCTGTATTTAATAGAAATAAATATTCTCCTGTTGCTATTTTAGCTCCAATATTATTACCTGCGCCAAATCCTCTATTCTCTGGCAACCTTACTAAGGTTATGTGAGGAAAGTTCAGAGCGATAAAATCAGGACTAGAGTCTTGAGAGGCATTATCAACTACAATAATTTCATAGTTTTCCGGAATAAATCTATTAAGAGAACTTAAGCACCCTGGTAAAATATCTGCACCATTATAGTTTACTATAATAATTGATACCAGAGGTAGTGTGAATACTGTATGTTCACTCATCTTATAACTCCGAGAATAATTTAAGTCTTGCACTAACAAGTAATGAAGAGCCGAAAAACAACATACATAGAGCGTGACGAGAAATGCTAAGTAATGGAGCGCAGTTTAAAAAGTACCACACGATAAGGACTGAGCAAGGAAGACCTAGCCCAAATGAATCAAGACTATTTCCAATCTCTAGACAAAGAGAGATTAGTAGAAGTCAGGGCTATTTTATTCTAAAAACAGGCAAAGCATGATAATATCCGGACTATTTGGTTCTAAATGTAGACGATATAAGTAATCGGACAAAATTAATTACACAAAAATCTGGGCTGAAATCCTTGACTAGCAAAGATTTAGTCAATAAATAATATGTAATAGACATCTCCGAAATAGTACCATTTTATAGTAAAATAATATAATAGCAGTCTTTTACACCAAAATTATGAGTTCGATACTAGAGCATATAAACAAGAACCCTCAAGAGA
>Ga0209611_10010709_pt1 | contig 13426 bp, 2 predicted proteins | sample S1TSphgellanicum_3_FD_187693 | JGI IMG/M metagenome (GOLD analysis project Ga0209611, IMG submission 187693) | Host-associated microbial communities from peat moss isolated from Minnesota, USA - S1T2_Fc - Sphagnum magellanicum MG (SPAdes) (version 2) | ecosystem: Host-associated > Plants > Peat... | reverse complement strand
GACACATAGCCCATTAACATAAGGTGTAAGTGTGAAACTTTGAACCCTTCACGCCCTTTCATTTCTATGCTTAAAGAACAAGCTTTTAATCATTGGATCACTTTTTAAATAAACAAAATGATTTGTCATTGCACATTATTATGCACATTCTTCTCCTAACCTATGGCTAGGATTTTAGGCTAATCCTAACTATTCTAAGCTATTATACCTTAGGTTATTTTTGGTTATTTTTAAACTATCCACCCCAAACTATTTTAAATTATTATACCCTAACTTATTATTGACTTATCCACCTTTAATTATTCAAGGTTGGGTGTAAGCAAGATATTTTGTACATACTTGCTACCTTGTTTTCTACTTGAAAACACAAAAAAATAATTTTTTGAAATTTTAACCTTCTTTTAACATTTCAAAACAAATGAAACTTTTAGTTTTTTTATGGGCATTTATAGCTTCCTTCTAACTTTTCAAAGCAATTTGTGTCATATCATTTGGACTTGAAAAAGTACCTCAAAAGTATCACCAACAATTACATCATTTTTCAGGGGTTGGGGATGATTTTAGTTATGAAAAAAAATACCATTAACCAAATATGTACATCAAAATGTTCACCACATCAATATTGAAGTGCTTGAAAAAAAGCCCAATACTTGTAAAAACATTTCACCTACTTTCAAGTACTTGAACTTTACTTTTCAAACTATCACAAATTTTAGGTCCAATTCATGTACTTGCAAGTAGTTTAAAAAAACATGATCATAATAATTTAGCTTTTGAAATCCATCCAACAAGAGTGAAAAAATAAAGTACTGAAAAATAATATTATTATCCCCTTAAAATCATCTACTTGTTAATCCTTTTATTCAAAAACCCCAATATTTTTGTTGCTTACACTATTTTTTGTGTATATTTTATTATGTTTTCACTAGGTTATTATACCTTAAGTGATTTTAAACATTTCTTGGCCAATCCACCCTAGATTCTTTTAAGTTATTTCAGGCCATTCACTATAGGTTATTGTTCAGTATTTTAAATTATTCCACCACGGGTTTTTTTTAATATCTGAAATTAGTTTATTTTCAACTATTTCAACTATTGGACATTAAGTTATTTTCGGTTAATTTACCATGGGATATTATTGGTTATTTTATGTTATTCCAATGTAGGTTATTTTAGCTTTTCTAAGTTATTCCATTTCAAACTACTTATATTATTTTGCCTTAGGCTATTCTTGGGTATTCTAAGCTATTTCACCTTAAGATAATTTAAGTGATTTTACCCTAAATTATTTTTTTCTATTATAAGCTTTTAGCCCTAAATTTTATTTTTTCTTGGTTATTCCACTATAGGCTATTTTAAGTTATTCTACTTTACAGTATTATAAAATATTTTAGATTATTTCACCTTAAGTTAATTTTTTTATTATTTTATGTTATTGAACCTTAAACTATTTGACATTATTGGAATTTACTAGGTTACTTTTGGCTATTTTAAATTATTCCACCATAGGCTATATTTTTAGGTTTTTTTATTATTCCAAATTATTTAGATAATTTTACATAGGTTATTTTAGGTTATGTAATTTAATTAGGTTAGTCTAAACAATAATAACTTAGGTTATATAATAATTTAAAATGACCTAAAATAACCTATAATAAAATAAAATAGGAGAGTTGATAATAACCTAAGATATTACTTTTAATAGTTGAGAATAACCTTGAATAAAATAACCTAAAATATGAAAAAATAATGTAGGGTAGTGTAATATGAAATAGTTTACAATCGAATATCCTAAATTAATCGAAAGGGGAATAATTTAGAATGAGCAAGAAAAGCCTAGGGTAGTTTAAAATTTTTAAATAGTTTATGGTGGAAAAATCTATAATAATTTATAATTGATTAATGTAAAATAATTAACCATAACCTAAGGTGGAATAACCTAGAAAATTGAAAATAAATTAAGTTGAAATAACCTAACATAAGTAAAAATAAAACATTAAGAGAAAGATGCCATTTTCTAAGCAACCAGTTTTTGAATGCATGTCAAATTCAACTTGCCTTCAACTACATAATTATATTTATTTCAACAAATTCCACATGGCCCGCTTCACACTTCAACCTAATCAACTTTTCAACTAAGTTGGTAAGTATATGGCATTGATTGTCATTACCAATTGACCATTGATTTTTATTTTTAATTAATAAATTCACAATCGAATTATAGTGGAGAAATCCACTTTCAAAATTTTTCAGGTTTTATCATGTCGACCTTTTCACTGTTTTGGTTACCCTAGTTTATGGATGGATGAATGCTGGAAAATTAGATGGATGAAATAATGTTTATGTTTTCCACTATAGTTCTACTTTGATTTGACTTTAGGTTCAATTTAATTGCGAATTTTTTACAACTTTGTTGTGATTAGTTTCCAACTTTGGTAATTTTATAACTCCTTAATTTTGAGATCAATAACTTTCATTACATTGCACCTTTTGACAAAAAACCCTAAATTTGCTATAAATTTTTTATTTCATGGTGTTCAGATGTGATAAAACATCAAAAGTGGGAGAACACAAACATATTTGTCTAAAGTCATTGGGCATGGTATTGAAGTGGTTAAAAAATGTGGAACATTAATTTGACATGTCCTTGTTTATTGAAACAAACATCTACATTTTAAATTATATTTCAAAGTCAAGTTGCCTTGATTCATTGAGTAATAATGACTTCTCCTTAAAGAAGAATATTGCACCAACATTACTTAAAATGGTTGGTGCATTTGGCATTTGCCCCTCGTGCATCCAACACACTTCCATTTTCATTTATGCTAATGTACTCCCCATAGGTGTCTAAAAACACACGCTTGCTCCATGATTCCTTATGCAATATAACTTTCCACCATGGGTTGGAAGAATCATTGGAATAGAAAACTTATTGGACTTTTGATGGAAAGACAAATGGTTCATTACCATTCACCAACATATGTTGAAAGTTGGTCATTAAAAATCCAGCCTCATCTTGTTTCTAAATTGGATTACCCCAACTATATAATTATGGTCAATAGTTAATAAATAATAATTAGCTAATAGTTAACTATTAAAATAACTATTCATGAGTTAAATTATTTAGTTCATATCAATGATTAATTAAAACTAATTTAGTATCTACAAATTATTTTAATAACTTACAAATTTAATAAATTATATTTATAATTCAAGAATTACCAACTAGTTAATAATTTATTTTTAAAAATAATCAACTTAAAACCTAATTATTTTTTATTTAAATAGTTGATCACTAGAATTTTAAAAGCTTTATTTTTAAAATTTAAATATAAATTAAATATAAATGTTTTAATAAATAGACATTTATAATATTTTATAAGTAGTTTCCAAATAATTAAATAAATTAAAATTTTGACTAATTAATTTGATTTGTGCATTTATTAATTAATTAAATGTTAAATAATTATTTTTTGAAATATTAGGTACTTGCACACATGACATGCACGAAAGGTTTAGATATGTGGTCGAATTAGGTTTAGCCTAGGTGCTTCATGCTTTAGCCTTAAAAGTACTTTAGGTGTCACATATTTAATTAACCTTAGATAGTTAGCCCTAGTTTAGCCAAGCTTAGGCACCATGTAAGGTAAATTAATTAATAGGAATTAATTACTAATTATTTGACTAAATTAGGATCATATTATAATATTATAAATTATAAAAATTATAAAAATATGACTAACGTAGCTTAAAATTATTACAATTTAACATTTGAAAATAATAATGTTATTATATTAATGTATATATTTGCCCCAATCTTTGTGGTTAATGTAATCTTCAAATAATATTATTATTGAAGTTCTATTCTTTTTATTAATTTCATTACAATAAATTTTTTACAAAGATTATTCCCTATTAGTTAATATTATCTAAAATAATTAGTAAGCAAACTAAACTAGTTAAGTATTATAGGTAGTTGTTATTTTAGTCTAGTTAGTAATTTGATATTAAGTACTTGGACCCATTCAACATTGAACACAAGCCTAAAAACCATTGCAATTTTAATATTTTCTTCATTATTTAACCAAATCAATAACGATCTTTATGTCATTAAAAGTACAAAGTGAAATATTATAAAAAAATTCTAAACACCAAAAGCAAAAGAGCAAAAAAAAAATGACATTTGTGAAATTTTGTCTCAATATTTTTGAAGAAAAAGCTTTAACCCTCTTTATTAGATCAAAGAGATATTGTACATTGCTAATTGATGCATTCATAGTTTTTTATATCATTCAAAATGGACCTAAAATGAAAAAGATATGGGGTTTCAAACTAAAAAGGTTTAAAGTTTTTTTTTCAAAATGTCACAGTTTCAAAATGTTGAAATTAAATTATTTTTTCACTGCTTTATTACATTTACAATTCAAAGAAGTCTTGTAAATCACTAGTTGGCACACCTATAGCTTTTTTAGATCATTCAAAAATGGAATTAAAATGAAAAGATATGGGGTCTCACACTAAAGATGATTTTTAAAAAATTCTTTAAAACATTTGAGACAAAATATCAAATAGAATGAAATTATATTTTTTATCCCATAATGTTTGTCATAACTTCCAAATTTGTAAACTACATGATGAAGTTGGTGCACCAAGTGTTTTCAAAAGATGAAGTTGACACCTAGGACAAACTAATAAAAAAGGTTTGACCTTAAAAGCCATGTGATGAAAAAAAGGATTATCTAAAGCCTATTTATCTACCCTAGGCCTAAGTAGCATTATGGTCTACTTATTTACCTAGGCCTACCTACTTACCTAGGTTTAGGTTAGGGAGGTTTATATAAATAAGTAGGCCTAGTAAATAAATACCTATTTATTTATTTCTAGGTGGACCTCCATACCTAAACCTAAGCCTACACATAATTTTAGGTAGGAACACGTGTCAACGAACTATTGTTTAGATTTTTTTGCCTAAACATAATTTTGAATAGGGCCATGTGGCAATAAACTATTGGTTAGACTCTTTGACCAATCTAATTATAACATAGTTAAAATTACAATTTGATGACCTAATAAGAATGTAGTTGAAATTTCAACTCATTCTTTGATGACATCATGGTTTGTTAATGGATGAAGTTCATCCAATGGGAGGTTACCCCAAATGATAATTCCTGAAGTTGGAAAATAGTTGAAAGTTCAATTTTGAGATCTGGATAAAGGTGGATGAGTTTCATTTAGAAATCAAAAATGTTTTGTCAACTAAAGTGATTCGTCACGTTCAACTAAAATTTTAACACCTCAATGTTGGTTGAAAAATTGACACATGTAAGTAGGCTTCAACTATGTTTTGGGTTCGATTCAACATTATTAACTTTTTTGGTAAGTAGTTGAAAACACCATTTTGAATTGAAAAAAACATTTTATAGTTGGAGGTGACATTTTCAACTTCAAAATGTAGTTGAAATGTAGTTGAAACGTAGTTGAAACCATAGTTGAAAACCTCAGTTTTTTTCCTAATGTAAGGTACAATAGCCTACGATGGAATAATTAAAAATAGTTTGAAGTACAATAGCTTGGGATGGAATAGCCAAGAATAGTCAATAATAACATAGAGCAAAATAACTAATAATAACATAAGGTAGAATAACTTAAAATAATGTAGAATATAATAACTTAAAATAATGTAGAATATAATAACTTAAAATAGTTTAAATTATAGTAATTAAAGGCATTTAAAACAACAAGATTAAAATTTTATTTATTTTGGTGAATTATTTTAATTAGTAGTAAATTATGTCATCTAGTAGTCAAAACTGATGATTACATTGTGACATTATAATAACATGTAACTTTAAACAACATGAAATGACTAAAGTATGGTGAATCTATTTCATTTTCAAAGTGTAATAAAAATTTAAGCTAGTGAATAACACCCCACTGTTGGACTAGTGTATGAAATGGAATCACATTTTAATAAACATTTGTTTTAATATATTTAACCTGTGACATATTCAACATATCATAAGTTATGTAAACTACCTAAGTTATTAATTTAGACACCTAAAGGCTACTAGGTTACCTTAGGGTTATTAAGGTGTTACCTATGAAATAAAATACATATGTGCCTGCCTAAAAGTTGCTTAGGTTATTCAAGGGTCACCTAGGTTGCTTAAGGATTGTTTATAGTGATTAAGGTATTTAAAGGCCTAGCTACCTACAAGTTGTTTATACTAACTAGGGTACATATGGGCCTACTTAAAGGCTCCTTAAGGTTTGATTAGACTGACTAAAATACCTAGGGGCTTACATAGGGATGTTTAGGTCACCTATGGGTTGCTTCAACTATTTAAGCTATTTAAAACTACATTTTAAAATCATTGTTTTAATTTTTAAGAACTTTAATAAAAAAATTACTCATTTTTTACATGGATCAAAATGACCATTTAGTCATATTGAATAAGTCATTTTTAACACAATCAATTTGACTAGTGGCTTGTTGTATTAATTGAATGGCAAACCATTTAATTGGTCAAATTGGACAACAAAATTTTCAAAAATAATTTTTTTTCAACAAATTCGTAAGTTTTTAAATGTTTGCCCAAGAATATAATTAAATGTAGGCAAGTAGGCAAGTAGGTAGGTCATAAATATTAAGTATGTAAATAAATAGGTAGGTAGGTAGGTAGCACTTATTCACCCACCTAGGTCATAGTATGTAGCCATACATCCAATAGCCTAGTTCTTAGGTAACTAGGTTATACACCATCTTAACATAGCCCCTAGGCATGTAAGGAATAGAAGTTGAACCTTTGACCTCTTTGGCCACATATCAAGCTCTCAACCAAATCACGACAATTTTGTATTCTAATAATAAAAAATTGTTATTAACATGTATGATTCAAATCTTCTTACACATCCAAATCTTGAAATGCGTTTTCTTTTTCATATCTTGTTGAAATAAAAAAAAATGAACACTTGGTTTCAAGTTCTTTCAAAAATTTATTCATTGTGTTGGACATAATATGAAATTTACAGTCATTTGTAAAAGTAGCTTTCTTGAAATTGAATTGTGTTCACAAATTTACCTTACATTATTCCTTCAAGATTTGTAGGAGTGTAACTAGACTTAATAAGTAAGTACTATTAAGTACATATTAATAGGTACTAGGTATTAATTACTAACTACTACTTGGTACCTATTAATACTTACTTAATAGTACACTACCTATATTTAAGGTGGTAGGTATTTAATAGCTAGTTTACCTACTACTTATTGATTGTATCCTTTATTTATTCGTATTTAACAAATTTGGATATGAAACAAGAAATTCATATTTAATACCAACAACTGTGTTTGAATATTTAATATGAAAATTTGTTCAAACATCAATATATCAAACAATTAAAGGTGCAAAAAGTTGTATTTGATCTAAACAAATTGTTGGAGGATTGATTACAATTATCAATATTATTTGAAATCAAAAGATTTCTCAAAAAAATTCAACCATATGTTCACACATGATCCATAAATGTGAAGTGTATTTTTAACACCACGGAGTTCTTCATGATGTCTTGTATAACCTATTTTAATTTGAAGGAAAGTTTAGTGATTGCATTTTAAAATTATCTTTTAAATCCAATTATCCTTTTATTTTCATATTTTTTTGGTATGTGCAACTTTGGCTAAGATTTCAAATATCAATAAAGACAATTCAAGTTTTTTTGGTTTAATATTCAATGTTTATGAAACAAGTGTCTTAGATCACAATAAATAATGTCATTTTTCATAATGCCAAATTTGGCATCATGGTCTACATTCATTTATAACTTAAATTGCATTCATGTACATGTCAAAAAAAAATTGAACCATATTGTGACGGACCCAAACACATGAAATGCCTTGATTTTCTACCAACTTGCTGACATAAGCATGTTGAACTTATGGCAATAAAAAAAACCTCTCCTTGACACATCCAATACTAGATGATTCTATAGCTGGAATTGGTATATTAAATGCAATAAAAATTGACATATTTTTGAAATTTTAGAATCACACAAATATATTGGTCTTGTTCATGTTGGGTTACATTTACAAATACATGTACTTGTAAGGGCACAATAGGATGTCCCATTTGACTAATAGTCAATTGGGTCACATTAGTCAAATAGGTTAATCAAATTAATGTATGTGACCATTAATCAAATTGGACAATTCCATTAATCAAGATGAACAACCTAGTCAAATTGGACACTTGAACAAACAAGATTTGTAATAGTGTAGGTTACCTAGGGGCCTATCTAACGATTACCTAGGTTATTTAAAGTATTTAAGGGTTACCTAGCCTAGCTAAAGGCCACTTAAACTAATTAAGGTACTTGGGGGCTTACTTAAGGGTTTTTTAGACTAATTAGGTTACCTAAGGGCCTAACTAATGTTTCCCAAGGGTTTTGTGGAATAACTATGATACCTAAAGGCTACCTACAAGTTATGTAAGGTTTGTTTTAACGACTTAGGGTATTTAGGGGCATACCTAAAGGTTGCCTACATTATTTAAATAGCCTAAGTTTAAGTTGTTTAAGTTAACATGATATATTGCATGCACTAACAAGTCATTAACACATGTACATTTACAACTATGATATTTTTTCATTTGTTGAATGTTGAAGATGCCAATGCAAGTGGCAAAATATGAGTATGGCTCCTTCAATGATCAAATTGGAAATCAAGTTTTGGTAAGGTGGTGATACTAGGAATTTTAAAACTTCAATGATTTTAAATCAATTTTGCAAATAACATTAAATTGTTGGCAATCTTCCAATATAGGTCTTGAAAAATGGAGCTATTGATGCCAACATGGTAGTCAATTTTCAAGAAAATTTTTGTTTTGAGGATGATGAAAATTTTAGAATGATTGATTATACACTAATTATTTGTCTAACATATACAAAATATGATACACTTATGCACTATTACAAAAATGCTTAACAAGAGATTTTTAGAATCTAGATGTAACTAAGATGAAAACTTGACATTTTACTCCCAAAGAAAATGAATTTACCTAAACATTAATTAGGGGATGTGTGATGAATGTACACTATATTTATTAGTAACTCACATATGTACAATAATAAAACAACATTTCTACACAACAAGCGCTAATGAGTTTGTTGACAAAGGTCCCAACTAAAACACAAAAGGAAAATGATGTTATGTTGAAGAGATGCATATAACAATATGTCTAAAGAGCACTTTGTTGACACTTGTGTACTTTTATTTTTCCTCTCATTAATTTTCTCTTTTTGTTTGAATGCTATATTACAATAAGCTTTGAAAGGTCTCCTAGTAACATGGTTGTTGTTTCAATTTTTTGATATCAATGTTTGGTGAATTAAAAAAATTAGCAAAATTAATCAAACTTACATTAGGGGAAAAAAAATTCCAAAAAATTGCCAATTCTTTGGGTATAAAAAACAACAAAAAATTTCAGGGAAAAAGAAAAAAAAACTGTGCCTAGTACAAAATCACGTTGAAAATATAATATATATTATACTACGTCTTATTCCAGGTCTAAATTCGGGTCTGGTTTCAAAAAAACACAAAACCCTAATTCCAGTTTTGGGTTTCTGTTCTAAAAATCAGATCCGATTCCAATCCAATTCCAGAGAACCTGGACCAAAACTTGGTGTGAACTTCTGGTTAACCTCTAATTAGCCCCTAGTTTGAGTCCTTTTTATTTTTATTTTTATTTTTTTTCCAAAAATTTCCAGATCCAATCCTGGTTGTGGCTCTTGAGAGACCAGGATCTTGGTTCCAGTTCTTTGAAAAAATTGAAACCTCGGTTTTGATTCCAAACCCAATTCCAAAAATGAGACATGGTTCCATTTCAGTTTTTACTTACCAGAATCGGAACCTGTTGTTTTAACCCTCCACCAAACTGAGGACCTGATCAACACCAGTTAATACTACTTCTTCACTCAAACAAGATTTTCTTTAATTTCAGGTTGCCAGGTTTTCTATCATTGACCTACATACAATAAATTTATCTTGTCTTTGGACCCTAGTTTCACCATCTAATCCCCAATTCATTTTGAGTGTAGCCTCAAAAAGTGGGGTGAAACTGTGAACTATCTTATAATGTGAAAGTGGGCATCAAATCACAAGATTTGAACACAATTTTTTAATGAAACTGGGCATCAAATTACCTTTTTAATGAAACTGGGTATCAGTTCACAAGACTTGCTGAATTTTATCTTGACAAGGCTTTGATTTAATGAATGAAGAATATGAACAAAAGTGAAAGCACAAGAAGGCAAAATCCAGAACTGAACTCAAAGCTCCCCAGATGACCAATTTGCATGAGAAAAGCAATTTAGTTGCCCACCCCCACCCCTTTTCTTTCATGTGTTACTGTTTTCATCCTCACTTTTTGAATTTTTCCCCAATCTCAGCAAAACTGGGGCTATTGTTTATCTGGGGGCAGTTAAGAGATAATTCTAATGCCAAGTCTTCACTCCAAGTAGGATTTCTAATGCCAAGTCTTCACTCCAAGTAGGATTTCTTATTTCAGCTCCTTCCTTGTTCCACCAATTTTGGTAGTAAACTGAGTTTCATCCTGTCTTTCCTTTTTCCTGAGCGCCTTTTCACTGCTACTACATATATTTTCATTGGGTCTACCTATACAACTAGGTACTATAATTACTCTCCAACCTTGTGCATCAAATGCTGAGTTTCAGCATTTTGTACTGAGATTTAGTAAAATTTCCTTCCTTTGCGGATACCATTCAAAGAGGGGATAGGGCATCATGAAAAGAGAGGGGATAACGGGTGAAAGAGAGGGGTTACTTTACAAGATAACTCTAGTGCCAAGTCTTCATTCCAAATAGAATTTTAAAATTCAGTTTGAAACTCTAAATTTCAGTCTTCATTCCAAAGAAACTGGTTTCAAGCAAACAGCAAAACCTTTTTGTGGTGCCTGCCTCATTGTATTGGTCTGCTTCATATGTTTCCATTGCTTTTACATCCCCTTGACACATGTTTATGTGGACTAAAATTAAACCATTTGCATCTTGCAAACCATTTTTAAGTGCAAAGAGGTGACTATTTTCACCACAAAAAAAAAAAAAAAAAAACCCTATATATATAATATTTATTTTATTTTATTTTATAATTTAAAAAAAAAGAATTTAAAACATTATTTTATTTTTAAAGGCAAGGATGGTATGTACTCCATCCACAAGAAGAACAAGACAAATAAAAGCACAAGAACACATGTCACAAATGAGCATAACAATCAGAACATCACTAATACACTAATAAAATAAAACGTTGTTAACTAAAAAAAGGCATCATCTATCACAAATTGACTATAGCAATGGAGGTGCACTGGTTACAAATGTGTGGAAGAGAACCAAATAAACTTACTTGTGGACATAAAGGGTTTTTTCAACACCCTATGTTGACATGTGAGGTGAGAATTCCACCAATGAATGTAATTTGTCAATTGGTGACCGTTCCAAATGAACGGATGACCTAGCAATATGTCTCAAAAAGAGGTGCCAAAAAATAAAATGGGGGGAACAAATTTTTTTGGAAAGTGAGTTGCACGACAATTTTTATAATATTAAACAAAGACCCTTGTCCAACGGTGAAAATTGGTCAAATTTGTCATATTCAATACTTAACAAAAATGATGATTCCCCTTGGAAGGTTGGAGTTTATAATTCCAAAAATCAACTTTATATATATATATATATATATATATATATATATATATATATATAAAGTTTGTCGTAAATATGAAAGATTTCCCCAAAAAAATTTCACCAAGAAATTTGAAATGGAGTTAATATGCATTTTACAAACAACTTGGGCATTTCCGCAAATGAATGATCAAGAAGCATTACATGCATTATTACCTCATCATCATTGGTTCCATGCTCAAGCACTTAAAAATGCTTATAGGGCATGTTTTTTACTTTCATTTTGTTGTTGATAACAATCTTTGGTTAAATCACCGTATGGGTAATTGTCACTTTGGATATATATGTCATGAAGTTGGAAGGAAAATTATCATTTGCTCATGCCTCATCTAAATTTGCTAAAGAAAATAAAAAATTAATCTTTCAAAGGTATCTTATAATGTCACGAGGTCCCCAAGCAACCTAGTATATTTGAGCGATGTGTGCGCAATGCACATGACGCTTGAGGCCTAAAAGGAAAAGAAAAAGCATAGGTATAGATAAAGATAAGTACAATGTCCATGGATTTGTGCTAAAGAAAAGAGAAGGATGCACATGGTGCATGTATTTGATTGATTGGGCCATACCATACCCCAAAGATGCATTCACATTCACATTTTCCTTATTATTATCTCCAATGTCTTCAAAACAAAAAATAGGGCCAAAGTGAACCAACAACCATTAGTGGATGAAGGAGGACATAAGTAGGTGGATGGAAAACGGACTTTTTCCATTGGGTTTCAGTTCCCTAGCAAACCCTACTATCAACAACCCACACAATTCCTTACTCCCCTATTGACACAAAATACATGCATCTACATACCTAGTAGCCACCTATTTGTCATACCTAGATACATACATGACATATTTTTTAATCTTACACCGATATGGGCTACCCAAGTGAAACCAACCTCATGTTGACTCAATTGGTGTTCATCCACAATTGCCAAGTCAGACAAGATGCACAAAAGTGTGCTATTGGGGCCTCTAAGAGCATGTTTGGCACTTGCATTGGGCCCTACTAAGGAATGACATGGGCCCTACTAAGGGGTGGGTGCCATGGTCATGCGTATTAGCCTTGTAAAACCGTAATCACATGCCTTGCACTTTAGGATGTTACACATTTTGTTGGCCCATGATGATGTTTTGTGTGGTTCCAATTTGCACTTTGTATCTAGGATGTGGTGGTAGAACATGACGCATTTTTTTGTGGTTGGTGATAACATGCTTGGGTGTGTGGTATTGATTTTGCTCGCAACAAATGCCCGTACTTTTGAAACTCATGATTTTGTTGGGCAACAAAATGCCTAGTCTACTTGAAAATTGAATGAGAATCAAGGGTGACAAACATTAGTTATGCTTTGGAACAAGCCCTTGCAAAACCCATAAGCAACTAATGGAATAACTTTGCACCCTATTAGCTTGACACATTCTTAAGTGGAATGGGTGTGTTTCTAGGGCTCGTTCAAGCACTATTACAACCATTTCCTAGGTGAGACATGCAAATATCACTATAAGAAAATTGAGTTTTACAACTAGATTTTGGAGTTGAAGTGAACACTTGCAATTTCATGGTGTTTTTACATCCTAAGTGCTATTATTGGACAATTTGAAACAATTGCACCAAACACCCCATTGTCATGTATGATATTGTATAATATTAAACATACATGCAAATCAAATGCAACTA
>Ga0209611_10010708_pt1 | contig 13427 bp, 9 predicted proteins | sample S1TSphgellanicum_3_FD_187693 | JGI IMG/M metagenome (GOLD analysis project Ga0209611, IMG submission 187693) | Host-associated microbial communities from peat moss isolated from Minnesota, USA - S1T2_Fc - Sphagnum magellanicum MG (SPAdes) (version 2) | ecosystem: Host-associated > Plants > Peat... | reverse complement strand
GATTCTCCCTTTTTATTTTTCTCATATATTTTCATATATGGTTTCTAATAGTTCATCATTATTTATGTCAATTTCAAATTTGATTTTACTATGTAAGATGGACATGAAAATGCACATTAACATGTGCCTTTTTCATGTTAGTTTTTGAAAGTATGGAAATAATTATATTTTTGAATAATAATCTTTTGAATTCCATATGGGCCACTTGAAACCATAAACTATGAATAAATCCATAGAATATATATATATATATGAATTGCTTGAAGCCCTAAAATTTGAATAAATCCACAAAACATTGAGGCAATAAGACTACAACACCTTGAATGAAGAATTAACACTTCCCTCAAAATGGAATCCTTATTAAACATGGTCAATGAGTCATAAACCATTGCATTTGGATGAAATTTAAGTTTCATTTTATTTAAATTGCATGTGATAATTTTTTTTGTTTGTGCAATTATGCTTGTGATCTATTATAATTTTCAGCTTCCTTCTTTATTTTGATTTAATTTAAAATTTTAGTTGGTTTTATGTGCCCCTCTCTATCTTTTAGCACTATTCATAAGGATAAATATTCAACATTATGATTATATATTTTTGGACTAATTGTCATTTTTGGGGTGTTAAGTAATGTTTTTTATATTCATTAATGAACAATTAGAAAGCTATGGTGATTTCTATAGGTTCACTCTGCATATTTTTCCACCATTTTTATTTATGATCTTGATTTTCATGTAGATATCGCATATTATTAGGTATTCATAAACATTAAAATATTTACATGTCCAAAATATTGATATCACTTTCCCCAATAATTTCAACATGTCACGATTTGGGTTTTTTTTTAATAAATTTTTTTACCTCACATCAATACCTATGAACACATCATATTTCAATTATTTATTTATTTATTTATCCCTACATTGAATATCAATATGAGACAATTGAATTTTCTTCTATTTTCTACATTTAATTTCAACTAATTATAATGCAATTTGGATCTTTCTTTTTGAGGATCAAAATTTCAACAAAGGGTGTGTCACACCGTGGCCTTGCCATTTTACATTAAAAAAAGGGTATCTTAAGGCAAAAGAAGAAGAAGAAGAAGAAGAAGAATTTATGGAAACTCAAATATAATTTCACCATGCAAAAATTATAATCTTCAAAAAATCAACAAAAATTGGGCAACCAAAAATCAACAATTGCCACAATTTTGGCTTTTCCTCTCTCAAAAATCAATTTCAAAATGCAACAAATTGTGGTTCAAACAAACACCACCCAACTCGGATCTTCCTCACACAATATACCTGCTTGATAACCGGAGGTTCTTTGGGCCAAAATTCCCCAAAGACCACAACAATCGAGTTTTCTGGCGACGGGACGACCGACCGAAAGTCCGGTGCGCGCCTGCCGACCGACGGTCCGGCAATGCCGCCCGTCCCCGATTCCGGGCGCAGGTTGCGTTGCGTTGCGGGCTTTCTTGATGCGTGGGAGCGGCTCGCTCGTCGTGGCGCGTGTTTTGCGGTTGTTGAACAAATGCATGAAATTCGAGATGCGTTGTTTTGTTGCGATTCCCCTCTCTCTTCCATGTTTGCTGGATTCTACAGTCACCCATTTTGAGTGGGTAGGTAATAGATTGATGATGAAGCAAGAAGAAGCTGTCGGGGCTTCAGATCTGTGCGCATCATCATCATCGTCTGGGTAAAAGCTTGGAGCAGCAAGTGTTTGGTTGCTGCTGTTGGTGTTGCATCAGGGAATATCTCGAGAAGCTTAAGACCCGAAGAATTACAACCCAAAGACCCAAAAAAAAAAGGGAATTCGAAAGGGAAGCAAATCCGCAGCGTTGTGTGTGTGTTTGAAGAGAGAGAGAGAGAGCCAATGCTGGAATCTAGTGTCAAACGTTGTCGGAGGAGGCGAGGGCTCTGACGCCGGCAAGAGAAGAAGCCTCACGAGCCAGATCTGAATATCAGGGGAAAGTGGGTTGTAGAAGAAGAGGAGGAACAAAGTGAGCGGACTGGTTTCCTCACTGAAATTGGCGAAGGTACTGTGATTCCTATAACTCTCTTCCCCTGCTTGCTCCTGCTTCCTCTCCTTCAATTTTCTTCAGTGGCAACTTCCCTAGAAGCAACAAAATGCAGAAGAATGTGATGTCCTTTTTGTAGGAGCTCTTATGAGGTATGTGGGTATGGAGAATGGGGCCATACATATCTCACCAGACTAGAACGTCATCCTTGTGGCCACCACCTTCATGCAGAAGGGGGCCAAGTGTATACACATCATTTTGTTGAGGTTTTGTGACAGTCCAAGACATGGGGGGAGATTAGGGTTCTATGCATGCTTTCTTGAACTGGTTGATGAGGAGAAAACCTTGTATCCTTTGTAGAAGTGCAGAGGAGAGAAAGCCCATCTGTATACTCGAATCAAGAGATTGAGATTGTTGATGGCGATTGCTGATGGGTGAAGAGGAATGGGAGATGATCAGAAGATGACAGAGAAGAATGGGCAATGGGGTGTTGTGCTGGAATCAGAGAATAAGAGAGAAGGAAGCTTCCAACCCAATAAAAACACCTGCCAGCTACATCACACCTCTCTCAAGCATCCCTTCACAACACTGCAGAGGGACTTTGCTAGTTACTCGGATAGTCAACAAGGGCATTAAGGGTGGATTGCAAATTTGAACAGGAAAAGACATCACATCAGATGTGTAACTCATTGGTGCAGATCATGAAGTTGCAGGGATGGAGGAAGTGCAAAACTTCTGTGGAATAATGAGAAGCCAGAGAGAGGAAGAAAAAAGGGGGTTAGAGATGGAAATGAAAGGTGAGAACAGGAGGCTGTTAGGGAGAGATATAGAGGAAGCAGTGGTGACAGGAAGGCCAGGATCAGGGAGAACACAACATGGAGTGAAGCAAGAATGGCACTGCAGGCTCAGCAGCTTATTCTTCATCTTTGTGTTTCTGGGTGCTGCTGGATTGCTTGGGGGAGTAGTGATGGCCCTTCACATGACAGGGAGCCTGAAGACGCAAAGACTGCACTTCACTAATCTTTATAGTCATGTGGCAGAGAATGTTTTCAAGACATATGAGTCTCTACCAAGTGACATGCCAGATGAAGTGCTGCTCTGGAGAGCATCAATGCAAGCACTCCGACCTGGGATTCCCTTTGAAAGGAACCCGAAGATAGCCTTCATGTTTTTGACTGTTGGGCCTTTGCCCCTTGCTCCTCTCTGGGAACAATTCTTTCAAGGTCATGAGCATTTGTATTCAATCTATGTCCATGCACATCCAGGCTTTGTGCCAAAGACACGGCGTTCATCTGTATTCTATGGACGTTATATTTTGAGCCAGGTGAGTTTTTATACCAGGGATCACTTGCCTATGTTACCATCACTATTCTGAAATTGCAGATCTGTTGCACTTTTTGTGATTCCAGTATTTTGGGAACATTAGGAATTTGCTGGCTCATATATCAATTTTCTTGGGTCAGATTGGGTCATGTTTTTGTCCCTTCTCTAGATCTTTGATATTTAGTCGGCAAGACCACATGAGTTGATTTTTGTTCTGACTGGACTGTCTGATGTGGATTTCAATCCTTTTACTGTACTATGTTGATGAATGCAGGAGGTGAGGTGGGGTGAGATCTCAGTAATAGATGCAGAAAGACGGTTACTGGCTAACGCATTGTTAGACTTCTCAAATGAGCGATTTGTCCTTCTTTCAGAAACCTGTGCACCAATGTTCAATTTCACTTTCATGTATGACTACCTTATAATGTCACAATACAGCTTCACAGCAATTTATGATGAGATAGGGCCACAAGGTCGTGGGAGATATCTTCCAAATATGATGCCAGAAATCTCACGGGACCAATGGCGCAAAGGGGGCCAGTGGTTTGAGTTGCAGCGGAAACATGCCATAGCCATTGTTGCAGATATCAAGTATTATCCCAAGCTTCGGGATTATTGCAAGCCTCATTGCTATATTGATGAGCACTATGTGCAGACAATGATGTTTATAGAGTTCCCAAGGGAGATGGCAAATAGGAGTCTGACTTATGTTGATTGGTCACGGGGAGGCCCCCATCCGGCCATGTTTGGTAAGGAGGATGTCACATTGGAGTTTCTTGACCGCATCCGAAAGGACCACAAATGTGGTGACATTGGCCAACCAGACCATGCATGCTACCTCTTTGCTAGAAAATTCTCACCAGGGTCATTGGAACCACTATTGGAGCTTTTACATTTCTCTTAACATAGCTAAACAGATTTGATCATCCTCTGTACTCAACCTCAAACTGGATACATAGCCACAATGATTATTTGCTCTGATGTGTGGTTGGAGTTTTGTTGATGACTTTGGAGAAAGATATGAGCCCAATTACGCATAAGGGCTGAGAGTGTGGACACCAGTTTACCCAGTGGGTGACTGAGACATTCTTTGGCCACCTGCCTGAGATCCTTCTGCACTACCAATTGCATAGTATTCTATTCTACTCAGGCTTGATTTCATGAAGAACATGAGCAGCAGTGAAGGTGCAGGTTAGGCAATACATAACTGGGGATGAGACTCCCTTGATACCAATTTAGTTGAGAAAAACCAGTTTGGTCCCCTCTATGTGGTGGTATGTAAAAATTGATCACTAGCTCCAGTGTGTGATCATCATGGCCGAATGCAGATCTAGATGGAGACAATAATGCAATGAGCCCTTCTCTATGCCATTCATTCTATTGATGGATTGCCATATTTGTTTATAGGTGACGGGTTGTTGAATAACTCTAAAACACATGATCAATTAACAACATTGTGTTATGTGACATGAGATGTAATGATTTTTTTCAATGAAACTTTCACAAACTTTCAACTTGAAAAATCAGACTCTGATGCATACAATGGGTTTTCTTCGTTTTGTAATGAAAAAGCATTTACCCTATTTTGAAAAAAAGAATTCAACCCACCAGATTTCTATAATCGGTTCTAAGCATGTAGCCTTAAAATCTATAAGGTTGAGTAATTTTTTTTGACTTTCATATCAAGATTATAGCCAAATTTGGCTAAATCTTCCTATATATGATCGCCACTTCTGCTCTGTCAGAATTTTCTTCAAAAACAAACATTGATGATGGTGTGCCAGTGATGAACAAATAATGTTTTAGTGATGTCCATGTAATTGAAGAGACACCTTGCATCATTGGATGTAGTTGTATGCATGTGCATCTTCGAAATTGAATTGTACATGAAGCTTCTTCACTTGATACACCAAACATCTTAACATCAACAACTCCATAATCTTACTCAAGAATAACATTGAGTACATTGCTTCAATACATGCACAATTGCAAAAATGATTTTGTAGAATAAGATTCGAAGATTTCATAAGCATAAAAAATGCACCATGATGAGGAGTAAGGTTCAACATTTTATATGCGTTTGTGGATGATGCCATGGAAGCCTTAAATCTTTGCATGCAATGCAAACCTAACATTACTCAATGAATTGATGTTCCTTAACACCAAAGTAATCCGCATGACTACTTTAGGGGCCTCCTCATGCTTCCATTCAAAGGGAACTAGAAGGGTTTATGGACTACACATAAATGTATATATGTATTATTCAAACGTAAAACATATACCGAATTATGCCAATCGTTATGAGGAAGACGTCAATAATTGATTCACTCTATTGAAGAAAGCTCTTACAAGAAAACATCTTGTTCTTGAAATTGTGTAGGTTGTTTGGGTTGGGTTTGGCATGGTTTTGCACTCTTGCAAAACATTGAAGGTTTAAGTTTATAGTCCTAAGAGCAATTCCAACCATGCATTTGTATTTAAGCTCCGTAGATTAAATATCAAGAACCACATGTGATGGCCAACAAAAGAAGTGTTGCAATCAACCAAAGTATGAAGTAACTTGTACCTTATTTAGTAAGGTGGCATAATTGCTAGCAAGGCCTAGCTAGTTAGCCACAATAGTAGGTTGATTAAATTCAAGTTGCAAGTTTCTTGCACTTTGGCAATTTCCCTCAACTCAAAATATAACTAGACAATGGAAACATGAGCTCCCATAATTACTACGTTGACTTGTTTTTCAAGGAGCTTTGTTAAGCTTAGTATCATGTGCACAAATATTGGGCCTAGAAGCTTTTGTTGAGTGGATTCAATATTTTATACTAAAATATTGGGCCTTCTATCGGCTTGCAATTTAACAATAATTTCTTTTGAGGAATTTTGTTTGCAATCAAAATGTCATCCTCCATTAAAAAATAGAAATTATTCATAGGATTAATTGGCCAAATTTGGTTATAAACCATACATGAAATATAAATTTTTAATCATCTTATTATATTTTGGCTACATATTGAAAACCAAATATAGAAATATGAAGATCCTATACTTCTTTTCTTTCTCACTTTTGGCAATTGAAAACATCCAATATTATTTCATTTATATTACATTTATTTATTTTTGTTGAAATCTCACTAGTAAACAAATGTTGTTTGACAAGTACACCTTTAAGACACAACACCTTATAGGGACACAAGTGTTCCATTTCATGTAATTTGCTTTTAGGCTATTACAAATTGCTATATGCATCCCAAAACTAAGCATGAATTTTCATCTTGTGAATCCCAAACCCCAAATCTTACTATGACAAATTACTTGAAAATACTAAAACTCACTCTCACATAATTGTGGGAATGTGATCAAATATTGGGATAGTCATTCAACTTGTTCCCTTGTCATGTTTTAACCTTGATCACAAACCCAAGGCTAGAGTCATGACACCATTGTGCATATTGAAATGAATTCAAGCAAAGTGTTTATTATATCACCTTTTCATTTTTTTTCTCACATAAACAATTTTAAATTTGAACCATTTTTTTCACCACACATATTTAGTACCACAAAACAATCCCAACTTTATATGGATTATGGGAAAGAATGACATATATAAACAATTTTGAAAAACTCTAAATCCAGTTCACATTGTTGAACTTTGAACCAACCCCAAGACATAGTTGTAGTTTGATTGGGCCTTTATCACATGTTTGCACATATAAAATGCTTGCAAGGTCAAAACATGTTCAAAGGAGTCAAAAGGGCATAATTGAATGTTAAACATAACTAATCAAAATCAAAAATTTGTTTATGTTTTGCCATTTGAAACCATAACCATCTTGGTTAATTGTATATTTTCCTTGATGTCAAGAAACTCAAATTAAAAATCCATTTGATCCTATTTTAAGTTTAGGTTTTAATTTAGGATGTTTGAAAGTGAACACTTATTACATTAATAGACAATCTAGCAAAGGATTGTCAAAATGATTCATATAATAAATGCATTTTGATGGGGAAAATAAAATGATAAAAACCTATTAACCACATTTTAAAATATCATAATTTTATAAATGTGGGATTTTAAAACTTTAAAAATTCAAAAGATTTTTTAAAAATTGTTTCAAATTTTCAAAACTTCATAATTTTTTTACCACATATAAATGGGGTATAATGGACATTATGTTTTAAAAAATTAACTTGTAATAAAAAAAATAAGAAATGTAAAAGAATATAAATTGATTATGATTTGAAATTATGATCGTTTTTCAAGATGAAACATTGAATATGCAAGGAATTTTCACACTTATTCAACAATGATTAACAAAGAAAATGTGATGTATTGAAGCAAGTTTAAATACTTTATATAACAAGTTGCAAAAAACTTTGTTGAAAAATTCATTTACATGGAAAAGTCATTTTTGGGTAAAAAAAATTGCAATTCTTATTTAAAGTAATACCATTGACTTCTTTAAACATGTTTTGACCTTTTAATATAATCCAACAAAGTAAATTTTCATTATATTTTCAATAGCACACCCCACATAACTAAATTGTATTATCTAAAAACAACATTCATTTGTGTTAAATTGTTTGAAGTTCATTTTAATCAAATCTTCATGAGCCAAATCAACAATGAGTAAGAAAGATTGAATGACAAACTACTTCCATTTAAGCACCTTGCAAATTTGGTAATTCCCCATTTCCTACATGGTGCCAACTCCAAAAATTTATCACTTTTGACAATTCATTTCCTACTAGCTATCTCCATTCATATATCATATAAATGGTTAAGAAACATCTTTTTAAAGTGGAGATTATTTCACTCATAAGAGTTGCAAACGATTATCACAAAAAACACATGGTTGAGAAAAAACACAATTTCTTCAAACTATGGAATTTGATACAAGATTCTGATACACTTGAATGGTCACAAAGTGTGGGAAAAAAAAAAGATCAATTGTCAACTATCTTCAAGATTCAAGTTTTAATAATATGTAACATTCATATTTGAAGTACAAACATTGGTACAAATAAAAAAGATTAAAGTAGCCGACGATGAACACAACTTATCAAATTATGAAAAAATATATATATATATTTAAATAACATATCTTTCATAGAGCTCCTTAAGATTAAAAACCTTCATAATTCATTTTGTGGTGGCATTTATGTTCCCATTCATGAAATGTGTAATTTGAATAAGAAAATCATTTAAGGTTGCGATGTTAAATATTTCTATTGTAAAAAATGAAAGAACCATAAAAAATTTCAGAAAAAGGTCTATTGTAACAATTTTTTATGACAAGAATCCAAGAAAATGGCAAAGTAAGAAAGTGTCAATTATACAAAATGCTCAAATTGTAACTTGTAAAGGTTGTAAGAAGAAACCAAAAGTTGAAACAACAATTGTGTAGAAAATTACATCATGAAATGAAAACAAAATCAAATTAATCCTAACAAAACTCACTTTGATGACAAGAAATTGTGATATAGTTAAGCTTGGAAGGTTACAATTTGAAACAACTTTTTTAGATTCAAAATGTACCTTGCATAATCACATCAAAATGATACTACAAAATCAAAACAAAACCCAACAAGTTGACAAGAAATTATGATCGAGGACCAAGCTTGGAAGGTTATAGCTTTGAACAACTTTTTTCTAATATATAGAATGAGCTTGCAAAATCACATCAAAATGATATTATAGTATTGATAGAAACAAAATTCAATCTAATGACAAGAAATTATGATTGAGGACCAAGCTTGGATGGTTATAGCTTCAAACAACTTTTTTTAATATACAAAATGAGCTTGCAAAATCACATCAAAATGATACTACAATATTGATAGAAACAAAATTCAATCTAATGACAAGAAATTATGATCAAGTACCAAACTTGAAAAGTTACAATTCCCAACAATTTTTTCAAATATAATACATGAACTTTGTAGCTTTTCCTGACATTCATTGAAAATAAAACAAAATCGATTGAAACAAAATTCAATCTAATCACAAGAAATTCTGATTTAGTTGAGCTTGAAAGGTTATGATTCTTAAAAAATACTTCAGATGCAAAATCACATGAAAATTATAATATTATATTGATTGAAACAAATTTCAATTTATTGACAAGAAATTGTGATCTAGTCAAACTTAGAAGGTATAGTGCTAAAAAAATTCTTATAAGCTGAAATTGTAAAAAAATCTAAAAAACCATCCCATACTTCATGTCTCATTTTTGAAGCCAATCACTTACGATGCTTCAATGCTTGAACAAGAACATAAGTTGAAACCTCCATTGAATTTCATTGATAATGAACTATAATTTGAAATGAAGGCCATGCTCAAATCAAGATAGGACAAATGTGATGACATGAATGGGAATATTAAATGAAAAAGTTATGATGTCATAGAAGTTTCTTGACAAATAAATTTAATATGGATAATGCCCAAGAAGTCATAGAAGCTTTCCATAACTAACCAACGAGCATAGGAACCTTAAGCTATGATGAGAACATCATTTTTTATTTATTTTAGTGTGGAAAAAGTTTGCGTAATCCAAAGGCATTGTACCAAGTTGAGTTAAGTCGATCATGCACACAACTTAAGGTCACAACACCTTTTCTAGAATAGATCAAAAATAGCATAATAGGAGTCCCATGGTGAAATGGGTGGACAATGATTGGCTTATCGAGGCTTAAGCTTTACTCAAACAATGGAGATGGATATGTCATTCACTAAACTAAGTTCTTACCTAATCTAATCCCAAAGTCTTTATTCTCTTCAACATGGACAAATATCTTTTTGGTAAAGATGTTAACAATTTGATTACATAGGATTGCAATCAATTTTTGAAGCAAAAACACATCTTGTTTATTATAACGATGAAGGAATTGGATAAAAATTAGTTCTTCTCGTGAATAATGTTTACAAGTAACTTTAGATTCTTCCCTTAGTTTTGTGTGAAGGATGCAATTTAATTTTCTATATTCACATTAAAACTGACATGATTCCATTTCTACTTTTTAGAGTTGACAATGTTTGCAAATGAATTGATGGGCCTTTACTTTGTCAAGATTGATTCGGTTCATTCTTAATTAGATTTGTGTGGAAAACACATGAAAATTCTTGGAAAAGAAAAGAATGGACAAGAAGGTACAACTCTCTCTCCCTCCCTCTCTCTCTCTCTCTAATTGTATCATGTAGTTTCACTTTTCCCTAAGAAGAGAAAAAGAGCAAAACTTCACATTCATGTTCCTCTAGCATGATGTGAAAATATTCATCATACAAACACTATTACTTCATAATCACAAAACATATATGTTATGTTCAAAAGTGTACAAATATCCATTTGAATGTCTTGAATAGCTATAGAAATGTCCAATGCACTTCTAAAAAAAAAACATAAGAAACACAAATCCATTTTGAATTCGAGACTACGTGATGTCATTTCAACTTTTGTTGAAAAATGTACAATCATCACCAAAACAAACCGGGGATTGTTGTAAAATCCCTAGCATAATAGCTACAATCTGTTATGGACTATTCCAAAAAAAAAACAAATTAATTGAGGACCAAATCTCTCCATGTATTTGATCAATAATGCCATCACCTAATTGAAGTTTTGGATCTACTTACTTACCCTGCACTATGAATCGCTTAACTCCTCCTGCAATAGACAAATTTCCCCTCCAAGTTGCTCATCACCTTGAAGCTTGGAATAGCTTCCGGAAGGCACATCGGCGTCATCTTGATTTGCCACAACCATTGGTGACTTGGATGACTGGATTGGATTAGATTGACGCAGGGATCCTGGGTTTGTGGTCTTTGACAATGGATCACCTGCAACTCCGGCTTCTAGAGTATCATCGGCAACATCATTGGGAGCTAGAAGAAGAGGTGCATTTAGGTCAGCAATCATGTCATTGGGTTCATCCAGATTCATTGTCATTGTCAAAATCATTGCAAGCAGAGCGCATCCACTTGGAACAAAAGCAAGCGCCACACGGATCAGGGAGCAGTGACAATTGGTAGGGAATGTCATTGTCAGCAGACTTTCATCAGGACACATCCGTGTTTGCACTAAAGAAAAAAAAACCCATGTTAGAATTGCACCCAATGAAACAACACTCCACAAGAGACAAATTCACCCTAAAACGATGCAAAACGATGCAATCTAATGGGGAAGATGCAGTGTGTACACTCATTCACTAAGACAGAAAGCCAAGAATCTTTGGGCACTAAAAAAGACATGAATTTCTTGATCACATGATTGAGTGGTTTCTTTTCCATACCATTCATTCCTTCAATTGCATACAGTGCAATCCCACACGCAAGTTTGTCGAGAAAACTCAAAGACCCATATACAAAACCACAGCCACTTAGATTCTTGCTCACCAAGACCCCCTCCATACTCGTAGCTGTGACCTGTTCAGAGTCCCCCAAATTTCTCTCAACTTCTGTCTGCTGCTTTCAACTTAAGTGTCCAAAAAATTCACACTGCAGCAGCAGCAGCAGATCCAACTCCAATTTGGGCCCAAACTGAAATATGCAGCTGAAAAGGTAATTTCAAACAGAATAAGTTTCTAGAGGTGCACTTACAAGCATGAAGGCATTTCCTATGCCAATGAAAAGGGATAAGACATAGATCAGGGAGTCCAGACTTTGTGGAAGCAGAAGAAAAACGATGCTTGACAAAATCCACAGCACAGCCCCCACACTGAACACAAATTTCAAGTGAAAAGGTGTCCAGTGAAGCTCCTGGTAACAAACAAACACACACACACACACACAAAGCTTTCAATGTCTCAGATGTGCTTTTCCTTTCTCATGATTGTCCATCTTGTGCAATACTACATATATGAGATTGTAGAGAAAAACTCTACATTCACTCCAACAAAAATGGGTGCTTCTTTGTCATGTTGAGTGAGGTCGACTATTTGGGGTGCAAAAAAACCCATGCCTGCATGAGTGTGTGGGGTGCATGGGTGTTGGAGTACACTCATGCACCCCTTTTTAGCCCTTTCCCACACACCCACACCACATTTTCTCATACCCAAAATAGCAACAACCCCCTTGTTGAGCTAAACTGATAAATCAAAACACACTGCAATGAATGATACACTTCATATAAAACTTTCAAATGGTTTCAATAGAATACATTTTGACTTGAAAGATAACCCAGTTGTAGAGAGTACCTGCAGCAGGATTGAGGCCAGGAAACTGCAACCATAGATTATTGCTGGGATCTGGTGCACAGGAAGGCAACCCAAATATGAACTAATTTTCTGTAAGCTCCCTGAAGGCAGCATCTTTTCTTAAACGAAGTTGCAGAATTCGGATGTGGAGACAGCAAGGAGTCAATGGACTGCTTACCACTGCCTTTGATGATTGTCCCATTTGAAGATCATCAATGAGGTAAAATGGTATGAGTGCCTGCCCAACTCCAATCCCAGAGAATTATTGAATTGGTCTCTTGCGGGTTCTCTACTAACCACAGAGATAGGCTGAAAGATATATCAGTGCATGCACAACAGACACAATTGTATACCTCTGAACCAAAACAGAAAAAGAACGATCTATTGAACATATGAAACAGCATTATTACCTGAGACACATTGATTGTAAGTCGGGTGAGCACATAGACAGTTGCCACTTGGTAATACAAGAGCTTCGAGAACCAAATGTCCACACCTACTTTGTTTGCACATTCTTTGGAGTCTTGAACGTGATGGTCCAGTCTCGGTTCCTTAACAACTACGAGGAAAAATAGCACAAAAATGCTACCAGTTGCAATTGCGACTCCCGCAATCCAACTATACTGCATTCCAGAAAAATAAAAAAAGACAGTCAAAACCAAAAGTTTTTTCCACTAAAATTCTCGACCCAAGTCTCAAAGGGTGTTCTGAAATTTTCTTCCCCAACTATATCCACAACAAAAGAAAAGATCAAGTCAGTCAAACAGAGATCGATGAAGTTGCAGAGAAATCTCCACAACAACAATTAAAGGTAACATGACAATGAGTGCAGTCATAACCTCATGAGAGTCGCTCACAAAGTGACAGACCATCACCTTCATCACAAACGGCAGTG
>Ga0209611_10010706_pt1 | contig 13428 bp, 20 predicted proteins | sample S1TSphgellanicum_3_FD_187693 | JGI IMG/M metagenome (GOLD analysis project Ga0209611, IMG submission 187693) | Host-associated microbial communities from peat moss isolated from Minnesota, USA - S1T2_Fc - Sphagnum magellanicum MG (SPAdes) (version 2) | ecosystem: Host-associated > Plants > Peat... | reverse complement strand
CCTAGGGTGGGGGCATTCTCAAAATAATAAAACAATAGGTGTCTACCACACATAGTAAGCTCTCCTAGCTTAACAAACTAGGCTTAATAAAATAATAAGTAAGTAAGTAATAGGTGCCTACCTTACATACCCTAGTTAATGTGACCTATCAAGCCACCTATCTGGCATAACCTACATTTTCTTGTAAGGTGCAATCATAAAAACTTGAATCACTCGTGTCAATGAAATAAACCAAATCTTTAACCAATATTGCACCACACCCATATAAGGTGATAAATTTTGTCAACTTATTTATTTTAATTTTATTACACACATTTTACATTGATAATTAAAAAAATATGTAATATGTAAATAAATAGGTAGATAAATAAAAATATTAAATGACTTTACACTTTTAAATGAAATGAGATCCTCCCCATTAGCTTAGCATCACCAACACAACAAAAAAAAACCCCCACAATGAAAAGTTCCCCCAACCCCAACACTTTCAAAACCCTAAAATAAAAATTAAACCGCCACCCCCAACCCTAGAAAACACAAGACTTGGGTTGAATCCAAGCATTACCTCAATTTTCAAAATAAAATGGGGGATGGGGGGGTGGGTGGTCCAAAAAAAAAAGAACTCCACCCACCCTCCCTCCAGATCCCCAAAAGAAAAAGAAAAGACCATGAAACTGCACCCCCCACCCCAATGTTCACCCATCATAAGAACTATAAAATGAAGAAAATAAAAAGGAACCTCGGCCACCCTGCCATTCCTCACCTGGTTTTTTACCTTGTTGTAAGCATTCCTTGATTTTTTTAGTGGAAGGGGAGGTATTTTTAGTTTAAGTAATAAGACCCATCCTAGAAAAAGGGTTCTTCTGGCCATATGGAGGGCATTATGTTTCTCTTTATTATTTAAGGAACTTTATGGAAGTATATAACTTTATATTGTCTATGTGGTTTTATACAACACGAACGGGTTTGGAACTGAAATTATGTATGATTACTACATAGCTATGAAATCTATGTTCTTGGTTGCAAAATTATTCTCTCACCCTTCTATTGCCTATGCAAGCCTCACCATTCTCTTACCATGAACTAAACACAAACAACACCAAAACCATTCAAAACCAAAAATCTTTCAAAACCAAAACCTCAATTCTAACAAACTTTGCATTCACACAATAACTTTGTACAAGTGAAGGTGTTTCTTAAGGTCATAAACACCCACTTATATACCAACCAAAAGGAAACTAGTCAAAAAACTTTCTAAAGTTTATTCATCACATGGTTCCCCATGTGATTCCACAATTAATCACAAGGAAACAATATCACATGGTGCACATGTGATTCCACAATTAATCACAAGGAAACAATATCACATGGTGCACATGTGATTCCACAATTAATCACAAGGAAACAATATCACATGGTGCACATGTGATTCCACAATTAATCACAAGGGAACATAATCACATGGTGTACATGTGATTTCACAATTAATCACAAGGAAACAATATCACATGGTGCACATGACTTCCACATAAATTAATATGTGAAAGTCAATGCACCATGACCAAATTATGGAGTCATATCACTCAACTTACCCTTTTAAACAATTACTTGAGTAATTGTGTAATTACATCCAGTTACATCACTCCCAAATTCATTATGGATTTCGTCCTTGGAATCACATATCCAAAATTTTCTTCAATTTGTCATGATTAATGCGGTCTGGATATGGTGAACCATCAACATTTTCAAGCTCATAAGATCCATTATCTGCAAACACCTTTTTGATAACAAAAGGTCTAGACCGCTTGGGTAATAATTTCTTATAAGCCTTGCGATGATGTCGAGCGTTAAACATCATGACAAGGTCACCTTCTCTGAATTCCTTTTTCTTCACCTTCTTGTCAAAAACCTTCTTTTGTTAAACCTGTGCAACTTCAATGGATTGGTGGGCTTTCAACTGCAATTCGTCCAACTCATTAAGTTACAACAATCGATGGCGTTGGGACTCATCCAAAGGAAGTCTTATCGTTGTGGCAGTGCGTAAAGTCATCACTTCCAATTCAATGGCTAAAAGCGCTTCCATCCCATAGGTTAAACGAAAAGGTGAGTACCTTGTGGTAATTTTATATGTGGTGTTGTAAACCCACACAACATGGTGGATCTTGAGATCCCAATCACAAATGTTCACATGAACCTCGGCCTCTTTTGCCAACATGGAACATAATGTCCTATTGGTCCTTTCTATTAGGCCATTAGTGCTAGGCTTATACATGGTGGTAAACCTATGTTTCACAGCAAGGTGTGCTAATAAGTTTTCCACAACCTCATTCAAAAATTAGGGACCATTATTAGAAACAGTTTCAAGTGGTGTCCCAAATCTAATAAAGATTTGTTCATATAGAAATCGTGCTACTTCTTGTTTCATTGAGGACTTCAAGGCATGTAATTCTGCAAACTTTGTGAAGTAGTCTATGGCAACTACAATGAATCGATGCCCCCTCCTAGTCATTGGCAATGGGCCCATTAAATAAATTCCCCATTTTTCAAAAGGTCCTTAAGGTGGTATGGGATGTAAAGGGCCACTTACAGTAGACCTTTGTGCATAGGCTTGACATACATCACAACTCCTGTAGTAATCATGGGCATCCTTGAAGAGGGTGGGCCAATAGTAACCTGCTTGCAAAATCTTTTCTGCAGTGATTCGCCCCGCAAAGTGACCTCCACAGAACCCATCATGAAACTCATATAAAATACGTGAGGTGTCATGTTTTCTAATGGCTCGTCATAAAACACCATCCCTTCCTTGGAAGTAGAGCTGATTACCTATCATCGAGTAATTTTGACTCTTGTGTGCAATTTTTATTCGCACTGCCTTTGTGGCTCCAACTGGAAACCTCATGCCATCTAAGTATTGAATGATTTCCCGATATTCTTCAGGTGCCTATTTTGCATTAATGGACATGATTACCACATCCGAAAAGTCTTCATCCTTTGAAACATCACCCACTCCTTCGTATGCTCTTGTAAGGCCATCAACATTGCCATGCCGCCTTCTTGGACGATGGACAATGTCAATGTCAAATTCCTCCATCAAAAGTAGCCATCGAGCAAGTTAACCATTTGGATTGGGCTTGTTGACCAAGTAGGTTAAGGCCTTGTGATTTGTCACAATTTTGGCCTTGTAACCCAACAAATAATGGCAAAACTTCTTTAAAAAAAAAAAAAACTATAAGACCTTCATGTTCGGTCATAGTATAATTCTTTTCTGCTGAAATTAATTATCTACTAGGAAAATGAATGGGATGGTCATGCCCATTTTCATCCAATTGTGATAGTGTGCTCCCCACCGCTTCTCTAAATGCATCACAATATATTAAAAATGGTTTGTTCTAATTTGGGGTTCAAAGGATTGGCGCAACTTGAAGAGTTGACTTTAGTTGTTCGAATGCCCGTCTTGACACCTCGTCCTCCATTGGTGCAAGTGCATCTTCATGCAAGAATCGTGTTAAAGGACATGTTTTTGCTCCAAACATGTGTATGAACTTGTGATAATATCCCACCATCCCTAAAAAACCTCAAAAGGTTTTCTTCGTGGTGGGAAAGGGAAGCTTTGAAATCCTATCAAACTTCTCGGGATCTGTGGCTACCCCATCCTTTGACACAATGTGTCCAACCATCTTCTCTTCTGAAAAACCAATTGTGGTTTTCTTAGGGCTCAAAATCACTCTCGAACTATCCAAGCGTTGAAAGACTAATTCAAGTTTGGCAAGGTGAGAAGCTCTATCACTATAAACTCCAAAGTCGTCAATGAAAACTCGTAAAAAAAGGCCCAAGAATGGATCAAAAACCTTGTTCATTAAACGTTGAAATGTCCCTGGAACGTTACACAAACCAAAAGGCATTATTGTGTAACAAAATGTCCCCCAAGGTGTGGTGAATGTGGTCTTTAATTGATCTTTTGGAGCAATTTTCACCAAGTGGTAGCCCCTGTACCCATCTCCAAATGTGTACATCTCGTGCCCTGCTACTTCTTCCAAAATTTCTTCACAAAATGGCAAAAGGTATCAGTCTTTCTTAATTACTTTGTTTAAAACTTTGTAGTTGACACATACCCTTAGCTTACCATTTTTTATTAATGCTAATACCACAAGAGAAACCCACTCAGTTGTCTCCACAAGTCTAATGAACCCTGCCTCCAACAACTTGTCAAGCTCCTCCTTCACCATTGCCGTGTATCTTGGGTTCCACCTCCCTTGCTTGGCCTTGATCGGTTTGGCATTTCGTAACAATTCAATTTTGTGTTGCTCCATGGTGACCTCCCTTGGGTCCTTGTAGCTAAAAGCAAAAAGATGGATATACTTACGTAGTAAATCCTCATATTGCTTTCTTTCTTCCGGTTGAAGGTTTGGTCCTAGTTGAATCTTGCTCAGCTGCTCCACGACTTCTCCTTCTGTTAACACACATGGAGTTGATTGGTTATCATCCCCTAGAACCCTTTGATCCGACAAAGTTCCAACCTTGGGAATTGTCTCCAAAGCATATAACTCTATTTCCTCTTCACTAGAATCATTCGTGTAAATCCTTTCAGAACTAGAGCTTTGGTATGTTTTTTATTCATCCTCATATTCATTCATCCCTCTAGAGCTTTTCACAAAATTGGCAAATGGAACTTTCTGTCGGTTAGGATGAACTCTAATGGTCATGTATACTTCACCCCAATAGTTCTTTGCGTGTGACTTTGTTAACCAAGGCTTACCTAATATCATTGGATAAGCCCCATCTTCCTTTAATACCACATGGAAATCCACAATGGTAGAAACCCTCATTACAATGATCACAACATTGCTAATGACTCCTTTTGGCCTAATAACTCGTTTGTTAGCCATCTTTAAGGTTACTAAGGTTGGCCTATCAATTTTCAAACCTAAGTACCTCATTACAGGAATTGTCATCACATTGACTCCTGCCCCTCCATCCACCAACATTCCACGCAACACTGATCCATTACATTGCACATCAATGATCGGATCACATTCATGTTCAGTTGCTATGACATTCAAAGGTGTGAGTACCTTTGGGACTTTAGGTGTTGACAACCCTTTTCTCAACTCCTTTCGAGCTAACGGCACCATTGCCACTAACTATCCGATGGTGATGTCTACTTTCTGTGATCCCACATCCTTCACCATTGAATAAGGACCAAATCTCTAGAAATTAAAAAGTCTTGGAAGCCAAACCTCTACCTTCAATTTTTTTTCTTTTCTTTTGGGGCTTTCGCCATCTCCTTGAACCTCTTGACGCTTGTGTCAGGATGAGTAGTGTCTTCCGCCCGTCGTTTAGTTTGGGCCATGACATCCATCGCATCCTCAGGGATTTTGTGGCTTTTCTCTAAACCCATCAAAGCATTTTTTTCGTCTTTCATTTATCGATTCAATTAAATGCATTTGAGCTTTGCCCTTCTCCTCTGCAGAAAACCTTCGAGTAGAAAAACTCGCATTCTCTCTAGTAGCCAAGGCTGGCAAGTTTGGACATTCTTTTGAATAATGTCCCATCTCCCGACACTTGTAACATTGAATTGTTGACAAGTCCCTCTCCACGTTTACTAGTCCTTGGCTGCAGTAGATGGAAGCTTAGCTGGTTCATTTGATTGATCATTTGTTCCATAGCCGACTCCATGTGGGACCTCACTTCCGGATGCTTCCATAGCTCTGGTTCAGTCGAGAATTGAATTATTTTCACCATGGATTGCACAATTGGTCGTGGAACTTCCTCCATGCTCACCTCCTTTTTTTCGGCCACCTCCGTTGCTTCATCGAACGTCGCCGCTTGTTCGTATGTCACTTGTTGTCGTAATTCTGACAACAGACCAATGGTGAAATGTTCTAGTACCAATGCATTGACTCTCGCAAAAATTAGATCAGTTCCTTCATGACCTTATGCCCTAAGACACCCTTGGAGTTTATTTTGCAATGTCATTGTCCTCTCCTTATACTCTTTTACTTATTTTAAAACCCCGTGCTTTAGTTGACTCAGTTCAAATATTAAGTTTTAGTAGACATTCTTCACAAAAAACTCCTTCACTAGGGCCTTAGTTATGTCAATCCATGATCCCTTCAATTTTTCTGTTTGTCGTTCAAACCAAAGTGATGTCGTACCCTCTAAGAATTCAGGAAGAAAATTAAGCCATTCTGTAGTTATTTTAAGCCTCGTACCAATACAAGCCCTTTTATACTCCCTTAAAAACACTTTAGGGTCTTCACCCTTACTTCTTCTAAAAACTAGAATAACCATATTGATTCTTATTTTTTCTTTAAAAAAAAAACACACACCAAACTAATTAGTTCCTTTAATCAACTATCACTTAGCTTTTACAACCTTTCCTCATTAATAAGGAAATTCCCAATGGCCCGAATTACACTCATAACAAAATTATCCCTATCTTTTTGGTGTAAATCTCTAAAAGGACCAAACATTTCCAATCCTTCAATTATCCTATTTAAATTCCTAGATTGAAAGACAACAATTACAAGATCATGACCATCACGAGTATCAATGACACCTGCACTCCACATGACATGCAAGTTATTGGTTTTGGCATAATCTGGAGTCGCATCCTTCTTCCTAAGCCAGATGAATAAATGTTGTTCTTGTGTGATTGTCCTTTGGCGTTGCCTTGCAGGTTCTAACTCAGGTTGAGATCCAGATTCCTCCCGTTGTTTATGTAGTTATGATATTACCACACTTGGTTCACCTACAGTCCCAGGCTCTTCCAAAGGTCTTTCAACAGGTGATCTTGGCCTAACAACTCCTAATGTCAATGATGAGGTTTGTTGCCTATCTTCGAAAAACTGTGTACCAGGGGAGTCAGAAGCCTCTCCTAACGTTGACATTAATGTTTTCACTAAAACATTAATCCTAGAAATAAAACATATATTCTTTTTATTTTTTTCAACAACCTATAACATTTTTTATATAAAAAGTTTAAAGGTTTCAACAAGGTCTAACAAACATGAGCTTACTCATGAACACCCACTATCCTTTATAAACTTCTATTTACATTTTCTCATATGGTTTAACACATGCCATCTTCTTTTCCTTTCTTGCTTGCAATTTTTCTTTACAAATCTTCTCAGATTCCCACAAATCCAACTTTAGTTCATGCCTAGGATTACAAGTACAAGTAATATCCAAAAGCAAACTTGGGGTCAGACAAAATGACTCGTGTTTATGGTCTTCATGATGTTGCTTTACGCGCCCAATCGTGCACCAAACTTGGCTTGGCTTGGCTCGCCTCTCATGATTTCCATTGCCACAAGCTGAATCTCCTACACCCATGTTATAGAATCTGTCCATGATTCAGGGATAAACAAGTCACCTTGTATCTTTCGTTTTTTTTTTTTAAATGTTCTTTTCTTTCCTTTTCCTCTCTTATTCCTACCAAACTTTCAACGATAGAATCAAGTTCCACAACACAAAAAACATAGACTTGGGTCCCGACAACGGAACCAAATAGATGTACAACACAAACAGGTTTATAACCGAAACTATGTATGATTACTACATAGCTATGAAATCTATGTTCTTGGTTGCAAAATTATTTTCTCACCTTTCTATTGTTTATGCAAGCCTCACCATTCTCCTACCATGAACTAAACACAAACAACACCAAAACCATTCAAAACCAAAAGTTTTTCAAAAATCAAAACTTCAATTTTAACAAACTTTGCATTCACACAATAACTTTGTACAAGTGAAGGTGTTTCTCAAGGTCACAAACACCCATTTATATACCAACCAAAAGGAAACTAGTCAAGAAACTTCCTAAAGTTTATCCATCACATGGTTCCCCATGTGATTCCACAATTAATCACAAGGAAATAATATCACATGGTTCACGGTGTAATTCCACAATTAATCACAAGGGAACATAATCACATGGTGCACATGTGATTCCACAATTAATCACAAGGGAACATAATCACATGGTGCACATGTGATTCCACAATTAATCATAAGGAAACAATATCACATGGTCCACATGATTTCCACATAAATTAATATGTGAAAGTCAATGCACCATGACCAAATTATGGAGTCCTATAAGTCAACTTACCCCTTTAAACAATTACCTAAGTAATTGTGTAATTACATCAAGTTACACATCAAGTTATAGTTCCAAAATCATGTAGGGTACCGCCCCTGGAGTGGGGCATTATTGAAATACTAAACTCTGGGGTGGAGTTGAGTGGGTTCTTGATTCAGTAATGCCCCTGCTCCATAGGTGTTACCCAAAGTAAAACACTGCCAAAAAAATTATTAAAAAAAAGGGTAAGCATTTCGTAAAATGGAAAGCCCATTGCATCGTTCTGTGATGAAAATTTTGTTATACGAAATGCTCGCCCCATTATTACGTTTAATAGCGTACCCTCCAACTACATTGCTAAATTTGGAGCAATGCTTTCTCACGCAAGAATTTTTTTTTAAAAAAATGATCCTATCCAAAAAGCCATTCCTTCTCAGCCACACAAGTTGTCAGGCACGTTATGTTGCATTATCCCCACACTTCAATCAAGGTCTTTTGCTAGCGAGTTAACAACCCCTACTGGGTCCCTCATTTCATGACTACTCCCATTGGAGGAAGCTTAACACAAAGTTAGGCTACACATGAAGTAAGGTAACCTGCCCTATGACCGAACACCACCCATCACCAAACACCCAGAATAATCACTGCTGGGGGGGGGGGATTTAGCAAATAAGGATGGCCCTATTGCTGTTCATATGTTACCCTATCATCAAACACTTGGTCTTATAAAAAATTATGTTTGGCATTTTTTATAGTTCTAACCAATGACATTGGATTTATGTTTGGTCATGGGAGCATCAGAAAAATTTTATACAAATATTTTGTTCATTTATTTAGTGGAAGGTGTTTGTTGATGAAGGTTTAAAGAATAGTATAGCACACATATATGTGTACATCTATATGGTCATTAACCACACTATTGGACAAAACTATTTGGTGAAGGGGTATTTGAAGGCACAATTATAATTTTTGTTGTTCTATGACCAAAGGTAATGTTTGGACATGGGCTCATATACATCACAAAGTAATGCATATACATTTTGCAAATCTAAAAAATTCAAGTGCACTTGGGGTTTTAAGTGTTTGGTGTAAGGTGTTATTTAAAGTAGATTTACAAACAATGAATTCCATTATGTGTTTTTTAGTGTTTGGTGATGAGTATAAATTTTAAGGTTGAAAGGGGTGCAACACATTAAAGGAATCTAGCAACACATTAAATTACAAAGTTTATGAACCTAAGGATCTAAGAAATTCCAAAGTCTCTTTCCACCCGAAACAACCCATCACAATTAGAATGTTAATAGTCTATATGCAATTGTATTGCATTCAATTTAACTTAGCTCAATTGCAAGTGGACATGTCTAGACTACCACAATATGTGGAAAATGAATTTCAAACATTCTTAGAGTTGTTATGTCCTAGTGCAGTAGTGGTCAGATCACAAGTGCCTAAAGAAAGCATAGAGATTTCAAGCATATTAATCGAAGAGGAGAATATTGAGTTGCTTAGCAAAGTGATTTTACATATTTCGAGGTGAAAGAATCAAAGATGATTACATCATTCATTGCAAACCTAGAGCATGTATGGTAGTCTAAACCAAAGCATGGAGACAAGTTTTTTATTCAAAGAATTTTTGTCATTTTTCAAGAGGTTAGTCCTACGTGGTATTTCTCCAAGCAACCGTCATCTATTAGTTCTAGATGGACATGGTTCACATATCAGCCTAGAGGCAATAAAATAGGCATAATAGTTTGGCTTAGATATGATTACATTACCTTCACACAACTCCCATGCCTTGTAGCCTTTAAATGTGAGTTGTTTTAAGCCCTTCAAAACAACTTTTAGAAAAGAAAAAGACAATAGCATGGTTAAAAATAATTACATTGAGCCAAACAAGGTTACACTTATAGGTTGGGTAGATAAGGCATTAGATTTGGCTTTGTGCAAAAAAAACATCAAGAATGGGTTTCAAGTTATAAGACTTTAGCCTTTGAATCCAAAGGCTATGGATGGAAGGACTAAGCCCAGTGAACTTTACACTATTGATCACAACAATAGCACAAGATGAAGACAATGTAAATTTTTTTGATGGAACAATGAATAATATAGAAGGTTAGGGTGAAAATGGAATAGTTACAAAGTTAATCAACATAACCACCACTACTTATGAGCTTGCTACAACTAAAGTTAATGTTCATGGGCAAGAACAACTACTAAGGTACTATGTGGAAAAGCTTGCAAGTCTTGGTAACCTTGAAGATATAAAATCATAAGGTAACTTAGATTACACAGTTGATCTATTTGAACCTACACATGTAACTAAAGAGGAGTTGTTGCATTCAAAAAAAGCTTGAGCTCCACTTTGCTTTCACAATTTGTTGTCCCTTTCACATCTACTTGCAAGGAAAATAAGCAACAAAGAGCCGTTAGTGGACTATAGTTAGTCCCATGTTACTTCTAATGAATATTTGTAGATTCTATGCTAAAAAACTATGGACAAAAAAATAATTAAAGTAATTAGAAACCAAAGGAAAAAGGAAGGGAGGAAACAAATAAAAATTGTGCAATAGATTCACATAGTGCTACAAATAGAACAACTTAAAGGCTAGTTGAAAAATGATATAGCGCATATTTCAACCAAACCTGGTCAACAATTGCTATAAGAAAAGTAGGCAACAAATTTCACTAGAACTTCCAAGCTAGTTTCAAAGCCCACCCTTTAGGGTATAAAGGTGTTAACCTTGGCATTTCAACAACTTCACAATTAGAAGTTAAGGCACGGCAAAGGCAAGGATGCTTACAAAAGGCCATGTCTAATAAAGCTACTACAACATTCCATTGATTAATTAGCTACAAGTTGCGATGGCAAAGGGGAGAAAACGATGACAAAGGGAAGATAACGATGGTAGATGTGCATGCGCAATGGCAAAGGGGAAAGAACAATGGAGAAAAAAAGAACAATGGTAGAGAGATAACAATGGTAAAGGGGAGAGTATGATGACACAAAGGAAAGAAAGAGCCTAAAGGGAAGGAGTGATTGTAAAGGGGAAAAAGAGATGGCAGAGGGGAACGCATGATTGCAAAGGGGAAAGAGCCATAGAAAGAGAAAAAGAACAATGGTAGAAGGGAGAAAATGGAGGCACATGAGAAATAAAAAGTCCAAAGGAAGGGAGCTATGGCACAAGGGAGAGAAAAAGTCCAAGAAGAGGGAGTGATGGCAAAGGGGAAAAAATGATGGTAGAAGGGGGAAAGGCATGGAGAGAGATAAATCAATGGCATAGAAAGAGAACAATGGTAGAGGGGAAAAAATAATGGTAGAAGGGGAGAAAGCAACAACATAAAGGAGAAAGGTTCAATAGAGGGGAAATAATAATAATAGAAGGGAAAGAGCAATGGAAAAGAGGAGCGTGCAATGGCACAAGGGAATGCGCCATGGAGAGAGAAAAAAAACTTGAAGGAGCAATGGCAGAAGGGAAAAAATGACGACACAAGGAGAGAGAGACCCTAGCTTAGGGAGGAAAAAAAAGAAATAAAGAGAAAGAAAGAAAGATGGCAAAGGGGAAAGAGGTTCAACAGAAGGGAGAAAGCCATGTCCAAAGAAAGGAAAATAAAACTTGAAGGAGCAATGGCAGTTGGGAGCAATTTTTAGCACAAGGAGAGAAAGAGAGCCTTAGCCCACGGGGAGATATATATATATGGTAAATGGGAGAAAATGATTACAAAGGGAAGAGAGGTCCAATAGAGGGAAGAGAACAATGGCAAAGAAGAGAAAACAATGGCAGAAGGGAACGTACAATGTAATTGCACAAGGGAGAGAGCCATGGAGAGAGAAAAAAAAACTTGAAGGAACAATGCCAAAGGGGAGAGAACGATGGTAAAAGGGAGTGATCGACGAACAGGGATAGAAAGAGAGCCTTGGCCCAAGGAAAAAGAAAGAGAGGTGGCCAAAGAGAAATAAAGAGGGGTAGAGGGGAAAGATCAATGCACATGGAGAAAGAGAGCAAGGGGAGAGAGAGAAAGAGATGGCAAGGGAGAGAATGTGTGAAAAGATGGTAGAGGAAAGAGATCAATGATAGAGGGGAGAAAGGTTTGCAAGAAAGGAGGAAGCAATGGCACAAGGGAGAGGGCGCGATCACCAGGGAGAGAGTGAATAAAATGGTAGAAGTGAGAGAGCAATGGTGAGAAAGTTCAAACTAGAGAGCGAGGAACTTGAGGGAGCACTTGCAACCAATGGAAACTTGCAACCCAAAAAACTCAAACATAATGTGCAAAAAACAAATTACAAAAAAAACTTTAAAGCCTTCGAGAATCCTTTGTTTCACACCTTGCACACACATGAGCAATAGTTAGTTAGGTTCTAGAGGCAAAAGAAACACAATGTAGAAGCTCAAAAAAACTTGGCAATGATTGTTAAGTAGGTTAAAAAACATCCTTTTTCCAACACAGAAAGTGCAAACACACTAAGGGAAGGAGCACCTCAACGACACTAGGGAGTTGGATGTTGAGAGACAACAAACTTCAACGATCCCTATTGTAGTGCACAAGAGAGAAACTACTACCCTAATTTTGCAACGCTCTCACTAGTTTAAAAAATTAAGGTTAAAGGAACAATTCTTTTGCTATGACCATTGATTGGTCTATCTTTTGAGGTTTTTGATCTTGGCCCTTCATGAATGATGAACTATTTTGTATGAGAAAGTTGTTAGTTTGGGCATCCATCCAATTTGAAAACAAGATGTATGTTGTCCACTTGTCAACATATTGAAGATTGATCATGCCATATGATGTGTTTGTTGATCAATTAACCATGTGTTTGCTTTGCACCTTTTCCAACTCTTAAAGGACCCATACTTTGAATGGGCATATTTCCATCATTTCTCCACCATTCAATGTGATCTAAGTGGCTATGGATGCGCCTAGAGCTGATTTTTAAAAAGTATTGGAAGAGTAGGACAAAGTAAACACTAGACTGGCTGTTAGTTTGCTCTGAGCGCTTAAGTGTTTGGTGACCAGCCTGGCTACCCTATCACTGACCTTTAATCTTTGTAGTTTGGGTAGCCTCATTGGCCCTACAATTGTCAGTTTAGGTGCCAGCCTGGAAGGGTTACTTCCACCTGTTAGAAGTTACCCACCAACCTATCGGAATCACTTCAGACTGCTGGAAGTTACCTGTTAGGCTGCCCATCTTTTCCTTTAAAATTGCGTTTTTTTCCTGCTCGGAACCCTACAATACATTACAAATGGAAAAAAATCCACTATATTTTAGTTATTGGCCTGGGGACTAGACCAAAAATCCAGAAGGCCCTATATCTGGAACTTTCTCCTATACATAAAATGTACACACC
>Ga0209611_10010705_pt1 | contig 13428 bp, 7 predicted proteins | sample S1TSphgellanicum_3_FD_187693 | JGI IMG/M metagenome (GOLD analysis project Ga0209611, IMG submission 187693) | Host-associated microbial communities from peat moss isolated from Minnesota, USA - S1T2_Fc - Sphagnum magellanicum MG (SPAdes) (version 2) | ecosystem: Host-associated > Plants > Peat... | reverse complement strand
CTCAAAAAAAACAAAATGGAAATGTGTATACTTACAAAAATGATCCATGGGAAGAAGGTTTCTAATTTCATCTTTAGTTTTGCACCGACAAAGCTCCATAATTTCCCACTTTGTCAGGTAAGCTTAGTCCTCCCTTGGTCCCCACTTGGTCCCACCCAAAACCCAATTTTCAACCCTCACTTTCATTGTTTGTGTGTTTGTCCCAAGGCTCTCACAACAATCATTTGTCACTCAATTCAAGCTCTTTTTTGACCATCAAAAAAAGAAAGAAAGAAAGAAAAGAGGTGGTACCTATACCAATACCCCCTTTTCCAAACTTTGCGGGTTAATATTGATAAAAACAAAACACAATACAAACAATGACACCCTTCCGAACTTTGCCATGTTAATATTTATAAAACCAAAAACATAATATGAACAATGACATGGGGCTATGTTGGTTCTACAAAAACTTACATCCTTTACAAACTTGCAGATTTTTTTTGGATTGTGAATTTTGACTGATTGGGGTCAGTCTTAAGTCAAAAGGGACACTTGACACTAGAGCTTTAAAGAGCATCTCCACCGACACCCCCCTATGTGTGCACCTATGTGAGCGAGTGTCTCTTACATCCAAAATAGTGTGCAAGTTATTCTTCCATCCTCACCAATACACATGAAATATTGGATTGTGGAGACTCAAGACGGAGGATGGCACGCAATTCAAAATTGGTTTAGGGTTTTGAATTAAGTGCCATCACATGGGTCAATCATCATTGTGATTGGTGAATGAAAGACCATCAATTTTCCTTACTCTCCTTTTTGGAGAGGCCTCTAATCCTTTTGCAGAGTTGTAGATCCCAAAGTCTCATGTAATTTAAGGGTTATATATTTCATCCAAATTAGTGTGTACAAGTTGATACAATGTTGTTTGGTGGGTTGTTCCAAGAGCATCTTCACCCATACTCGGCATTTGGCCTTGCAACAATATTTCTCCCATCCAAGATTACTTAGTTATTGATTCCAAGCCCCACCCATAAACATGAACCTAGGACAGAATTATATTTTATTATGTGTTGAAAATTTTGTGTATTAGTCATATGTGGAAATTTTTGTTTTATATTTTTTAAGTTTTTTTAAAAAACAAGTGATCAATGTTTCTTTAATCAATTGAATTGATTGTCGCAAATCATACATGATTAACAAAATATGTACATTGTAAATGGTGAAAACAATGTACTCATGTGAAACTTTAAATATTCATGTATTGACATTTTACCATCATAAGCACCATGTTCATGTGAAAATAGAAATTGAAATAAACCAAGTTTCAATGTTATACATGTGATATTATCTTATAATCCATTGTATCAAGTTATAAGTTGTTCATGAAATGTATTGTTTTGTGATAAATTTTTTTCTAAATTTTTCATGATAAAAAAATCTTTATTCATGGAACTTTGTGAATTGACACACATGTCAAATAGAAGTGATAAATTTTGCACTTCATCAATAACATGCATACTTACAAAACCATGATTTGAAACATTATATTTATTGATAATGCCATCTATAACATCTGAGGATAAAAAACACATGCTTAGATAACCATTTGATTGTTCAAATATAGTTTTATATTTTTTAAACCATGGATTAGATTTCATATTTTGTAAATAAACATGTTGAATAATTTTTGAAACATCTAACATAATTGTTTATCTAAAATCCCATCCGAACTAAATAAAGGGTTATTTTATAAACTAATATTCATAATTTCACTTGTGCTAAAACCCCGATTAATATTTTTTATATGCAATCCAATGTTCTGAAAAGGTAATGATTATGTATAAAATGGATGATTTGATAATAATGCATTCATGTAAATGGGCATTTAAAAAACAACATACTTTGCACATATTGCACAACATTCCATTTTTTGAAACACATATGTAGAATAATTAATTCATTTATTGTATAATTCATTTCAAGCACTCCAATTATAGTCATAAGGTTGATAACGTCCCATTCACCACTGTCATACACAATCATATAGATCTTTCTTAAATTGCATTTTCATCATTATGATTAGTTACACATTATAATTTCATTCAAATTCATTAAAAAAACATGTACAAAACATATTCATAAATACATATAATTGATCCATTTTTCCATTAATTTTTTTTTTACATTACATATTTTGAAAAATGAAAATTATCATCCAAAAAAACTATCATATACGAAAATTGGTTTAGGAAAATACTAGAATATCCTTTCATAAACATTTAAAATTTCAAACACACCAACCTTGTTATGTGGAATGTTGTCTGAAACTTCACATAATTTCCTTTACAATAAATCCTTTTCTTGCACACATCACAATCCACATATACACACAATTACCAAAAACAAAATAAAGTATAATACTACATAAACATCAATGAAACAACCAAATGGAAACTAGTCACAACAAATTTTCATTTGTTATTTGGTAAGGCTAATTCTAGTGCTTGCTTGGTTTTCACTACTTTCACATACTTTTTACCCATTTTGTGTAATGTATTATATATATTATGTGTTGTACAATATTTGTTTAAAACTAGCAACTTAGTTTCTTATGTTTCTAATACTAATTTCCTTTTTTATAGGAATGCCAAATAATTTGGTTGCAACAAAAAAGATGTTGATGTTCCAAGAGTCTTATAAATTTATGTTGCAGATTTTAAACATCAAATGACCTTAAAGCACTAACACACTTATGGTCATGATTTGTCTATTAACATTCCACATGAAAATTATTTCCATTTTAATAATAATGGAAAAATAAATTTCTTGCAAATTTATTGCATCAAAAAGTATAATGGAACTTAATAGCATTGGAAATGAAGCATGCAATATTTATATAAAACAAATCAACCACAAAACCAACATGGAATTTGAGTAATGTAAAAATGTTACTTACATCTCCAAAAGCTACAAACATATCTCATGCAAAAACAAAAGCAAAAATCAGTTTTTCTCATCTATAATGCCCAATTTTCATTAATGGATCCATCTCCAAAGCCAGCTATAGTTCTATCGTTACATATGAACAAACATAACCAAAAAATTGTTTGATGCCTCCAATGACAACCAATTGCATTTACATCTCCTTTTTCTACACGTAATTCCAAGATTGTTACACAAACACTTCGCCACAAATTCTGCTGATCCTACTATCAATAGTCACATTATTCTATCTTCAATAGTCTACAACATCTAGAAAACTCCACAAAATTCTACCAACAACAACAACAATTTTTCACATCTAATCTTTTAATACCCACTTACAAATGTACCATTTTGTATGAGAAACAAATACACTTCAACTAACTAATCTTGAAAGAGTTTGAACCTCTTCAAACAACTTCTACTACAAAAACCACTACCATTTTGTTGAGCCTATTGGGCAAATCTTTATCGATCTTCATCCAAAACATGTTGTGCAATGTATTGATGGATCCATTCTAACCACAACCAAAATCTTGAGCTCAATTGAACTCATTCATGATTCCTTTCTTGGGTTCATTTGAATTGAAGTTTTAAATACTTTGGTGGTGGTCATGGAAGGGCAAGAAATAGTAGAGCCTATCAATTGAAGAATGCACTTTCTTGTAAAACATTGTCATAAATTTTTTAATTTTAATACATCTTGAGGGCATGTTACAAGTGGATTTTTTCTTCCACAAGAAGGGGAGCATTTTGTTTTTTGAAATGCCTCACGTTTTTTCTTTTTGGTGATAGCCATTGTGTATCATGGGGGGGGGAAAAAAAAAGGAAAGAAACAATTTTTTTTACTTGTCCTTTATGTTGGGTAATGCCCTTTGGAGTAGGGCCTTCCCAAAATAAGCAACCACCTGAGGTAGAATGGGCAATTATTCTTAGAATGCTCCACTTTACTTATAGAGAATCATTCGGTTTTTTAAAGTGTATTTCTAGGCCTTTCATCAAGCTGATTTTTTCCTTTTAACTTCCAAAATCTAGAAGGTCGAAAACAACCTATCAATTGGACCTTCTAGATTTCACAAGTTTTTTTTTGGATTTTTTTTCTTTTTATTTTGCTTTTCTTGTCTTTTTTTTTTTGCTTTTTCATTTTTTCTATTTATGGTGCAGATGAGTTCATACGAACCAAAATTGATGTTAAAACATTAATGTTTCTACAATTTTTGTTACATTTGCTTATGTGGTGCTACTTTAATAGCATGTGAATCATGGAATCATGTGCTTATTGAATAATATGGATATTGAAAAGTCTAAAATTCTTCCAAGATCAAAGTTTGGTTTGAACAAATGATGTTTAACAACTTCATTCAATAACACTACTTTCAAAAAGGACCCCTTAATTTTCATAATACAATTTTTTTTATCCTCAATTTTTTTGTAATAATAGGTTATACACATCTAAAAAAACACTCAAATTTTCATTTTTTTTCAATTTTTTATTCATCAAAATTTAGGTTTTTTAAAAAGTTCATGAATCATTTACAAGATGTAAATGTGATGCAATGTATATGTTGTTTTTAAAAAAATTATAGTTTATAATACAAGAAACTAAACTTGAAAATGTTAACATGTTTTATTATGATTTGAAATTGTGACAATTTTTCAAAACAAAACACAAAATTTGGAAAAATCTGTACACTTTCAATTTTTCATATTTATTCAAAATTGGTTGTAAAAAAACATATGACATATTGGGGAAACTATAAATACAATAAAAAAAAGTTTCAAAATATTTCATTTGAAAATTCCTCTTTATGAAAATATATTTTCTTTGACAAAAGGACCCCAAAAAGGACAATAATCCTAAATGCAAAGTAAACACATTGGTTCATTAAATGTTGTCTGGACCCTTTACACAATTAAAATTTTGATGAAACAAAACCCTAATACCTATTTCTCCTATACATAAAATGTAATGTCCAAATTTCAAAAAACTTTATAATTTTATGGTGTAGCCACATCTTATGGTAACTAGGTAATAATTATGTGCTAGAACAATGTTAATTTAAAAGGCATCCACACTTGGTGTTAAGCGCAACACCAAAGATGACATGACAGTTCACATGTCACGTAAATGTTAACTTGAAAATCAAATTAACATCAAATGTTAAGATTTCACAATTTATTTTCAGAAATACAAAGAAATTTCAATGTTAAATTATTTGCCCGAATGTTAGGCAAATAACTCATTGGTATAACTTCCATGTATTCCTATGGACTCTTGTGCCTATTAAATAACTTTATCATCACACTCTTCCCCATTTCCAACATCTTCATATGAACATTATAAACATTGCCAAACTTCAAACAGTGCAATAAGATCACAAACATCACCACTATGATAGATGGAGGAAGGGAAGGAGTCACATAGAAAGAAAAGTTATCAAAGGCAATGTCAAAGAGTTTTCAAAAGCACAAGCAATAGTAATGATGCCCTCCTCCTTCTTGGTTTTATGTTACTCTACTAAAATCCAATTTGTTAATTTGTTAAAAGAACCATATGAAGAGGAGGAGGAGGAGGAGGAGGAGGAGGAGGCACTTCTAGGAGACTTTTCAAGCCCCCTTCTTTAATTGTAACTAGTGCTTGTTAGAAGAACATTTGAAGAGGAGGAGGATGAGGAGGAGGAGGTGCTTCTAGGAAACTTTTCAATCCCCCTTCTTTAATTGTGGTTGTTGTTATCAAGGTTGTTAGTGCTCATGTCATTGAAATTGTAGTCTCAACAAACAATGAACATGATGAACTAGGTTTCCAAAGACAATTTGACATGTGACTCTTTCAAGGAGGCATCGTGTAATAATGATGCCCATACAATGTAGTTGCAAAGTTAACACCATTGGTAGTTGTGAACACTTTTTTTTTTTTTTTTTTTTTTTAATGGTAATCAATGTTTGGAAACTCTAAAGGTAACGTGTCACTAGGTGTGAATACCTTGTAGGTAGGTAACTAATGTTAGTAACTAATTTGTGATAATTTAGTGATTGGGTGTTAGTGATTAATTAATAATTTGATGTTAGTGGTGTTAGGGCTAACTACTTGTTAGCTTAAACACAAGTTATGTAAGGTCCATTATATCATATTAGTCATACCAATTTTTGATAATATTAAAAAAAATCTAAGTTGCAATTAATTTCAAACCACCAATGTTATAACAAAGATCCAATTTTACTTTTGCCATGGCACAAATTATATTAAGCTTCAAAAAAGTTAACTTCAAGCTATCAATCTCTAAACAAATTGAAGAAGCTAAATGAAAAGTTCTATAAATTGACTAAATGCCTTTTTGAATGCATATCCAACTTTTGCCTCATGAGGTGGTGCACAATCTATGTGCCTATACCATGCCTACACCAAAAAAAATCTAACACAAGCTTTTTTTCACAACAAAAATTAAAGACATTTGTAATCAATTGCAGATCCAAGGTAGATATGAAAAAAAAGGAAAATAATGTTAGAGAAGGCCCATTATTATATTAATCATACAATTTTTTTTATAACACTTTCAAAAAATCTTATGTAAAAAACATCAAGAAAGTAGTGAACAAATGTTTGAGAAAATGTATTTTTCAATGAGCAAAAACAAAAATCACCATGCATTGGAATGCACTATTTAATGAGAAAAAAAAATCACTACACACCAAAGAGAATACTTACTTCAATGACCACACAAGAAAACATAATGTCAAAAAAAAAAACAACAACAACAAGCAAAAACCTCAAAACAATTTGAAATGCATTTTGACAACTTAATATTTCAAGGAAAAGATAGCACTAGAGATTAAAAATTTGAAGAACATATCACATCGAAGATAGTAAAAAATTCAAAGAAAATGAAGCAAAACAAATTAAAATAGACGAACAAAATCTTGAAGAACCTAGCAACAAAATGATGACAACCTAAAGAAAATGATATTCCTACATCCTTGTATGACTTTCTTTTAGGGTTAACAGAAATGAAAAGATGAAAAAAAAAAGTAGGGAAAGGAAACTAGAAGATATTTTATGCATGTGAAAAGTAAAAAATTCAGCCTATTAGTCTTAGGAAGGGGACTTCAAATCCAAAAGGGTAAAAAACTAGACCATTTTCCTAGACTTTTAACACACATAATTGACCCTTGGTGGTTGATTTTGCCAAGTTCATAGTAGTCAAGCTCCCTTTGCCATGTTTGCATAGTAACCATTTGCTTAATAAAGTCGGCCATAAAGGTAAATTTTATAATACAAAATAACACACATTCCCTTTGCTTATAACTAAGGTATACTTTTGGGAAATAGGTTATTGGGTAATTATCTAAGGTTTAGATCTTATTGGGGATTGATATTCAATGTTTGTCATTACCAATGTTGTCCGGTTATTAAATTTTAGACCTAAGCTTTGTATATGAACATACTTGTTCCTTAATTTTGCAAGAATATGTATTAAAAAAAATTGCAATTTAGTTATCAAGTTGAGTATTCATTCCAATATTTTGTTACAAACAAACCAATTTTCTATTTTAGAGAAACTAAAAATATGTAACAATGTTATGCATACCAAGTTTTCCAATTTTAGTTACAAGTGTACAACCTAGCTTTAGAAAGCAAACAACCCACAAAACAATCTAAAACTAAATACCTTACAAGGGAATTGAACCCCAACTTTTTGAAGAACACTACTCAATTGAAATGCATGTTGCATGCCCCTACCACACCCAACATAAAACCACCTTGACCGTAATTCTCCAATGACCAATTCACACAAAAATTCTTCAATTGAGACTTTAATACCAAGCATATTACTTTCTTTAAACTTTTCAGAAACATCAAATATTGCTATTATAGATGTATTGGCAATAGGGTTCAACCCCAAAACCGACAAAAAAAAAGGGAATAAATATGATGATTTAAACATAAAAATGACAAAAAAAGTTGTCTATCCAATGAGCAATTGAGTTTATATAAGATCATAACATTGTGGCATAATTACAAATCAATAGAATTCCAACACATTATACAGTAGCTTTAGGCTATGACTATATCCAATAATTTGGATTATATTGCACTAGCTTTGGCATATGTAGTATTGCACACAATCTTATGTACAAATTTTATGCACACAATGATTGCCTACATATATCAAATAAAAAATGCATATGTTCATAAATCATGAACAATAAATTACTTAAACAAATGTATGTGTACATAAATATGGGACTGGAACCATGAATTTGGTTCTAGCTAGAGTATAGTTGTGGTGGAACTGTGAATTTGGAAGCTACCAACACATGTACCTAATGTTAACATCATGTACATACTAGGTACATAAGTTGGAATCAACTACACAAATGTGCATAAGATGTAATAAAACTACACAATGTACAAACAATTTAGTTTACATATGTACATCAATGTACACAAGGTATTACAAATACACATGGAGGATTGGGTGAAAACAAGATGAATGGCTACTTTGCTAGACCTTTGTGGTGATGAGGTCTATCCAATATGTTAGATGAATTGTAATCACCCTAACCCTTATTGAACAAGGTGAAAATAATGTCCAGCTACAAATCCTTTGGTTCCCCATCAGATGCTTCATACCTTTTAAAGTCATTAGAGGGGGTGTTGTAGCTTTTAGATTCACAATTCTTCAACTATTGTACTCTTTGTTCCTCCAAGGTTACAAGACACTCAAAATGCAAAACAAGAATACAAAACTTGGTTTCAAGCCATTGTGGAATACGATTTATCAAAGTCTTCCATGCTTTATTATAAAGGCGTAAGTTCTAGAACAATTCAATTTGATCCTACCAAGAGCAATTTAGTATTCTTGGGAGCACAAGGTTCAAAACTAAATCATTAGGCAAAGTTCTTGAATATTGCCCCATTGCAAACGAACATGGACTTCCTTGGTTTGCTTTCCAATTGTTGATCACAACAATTATTATGACTTGCATCTACAATATCACTGATGTAAAGCTACATAATGTACAATAGTTTACTTTAAATATGTACAAGGTAAAGTTTGAATATCTTGATATATATCTAAGGTGTCAACTATATACACAAAATATGTATATGCAAAATATATATAGAACATATGTACAACATATGTGAATGAAATGTAGTTTGCATAAATGTTAGTGTACACAAAGTAAAACACAAATGCATAAGTGTATAAGCATGGTATGAACTAGATACATATAATGTACATACTTAATACAATATAAAATTGTATAATGCACAAGTTTTACTACACATGCATTCACATATGAAATTATACCATATATATTTATTCAACATACATGCAGCTTACACTATGTAGATAGTATGTGCACTATTTCTAGGTCAACATGCTATGTTCAATGTTCAAATCTAGACAAAATACACATATAACAAGGTGTGTAAAGGTTACATACCTTACAAAAAATTACCTTTCAAACTTAGCTAGTTCCTTGGATGTTTTTAAAGTCAGGCTTTTGGCCAATCCCTCTATTGGTTCTACATAATAAACACATATAGATTCTATAGCTTATTTCACAAATGTGACAATAACTTTGTCACTTTGGGTGAAAGCACACTAAGGTGGAGTACTTTTCAACATATGTGGAGTTCATACTAATGTTAAAATAGAAGTCCATTTTACACTATAACAGAATAAATTATATTGCACAAGTCATATAACAAGGTTAAACACTTTATTTTTTACTTTTCGACTTTATCAATTATAGATAATTGTATCAAAAAATTTACTTTTAAAAAATGAAAAGTTCAATTATTAATTCAAATAAGCAAAAGACTTTATAAAAAATCCATATTTCATTGTATATTTCAATTTATGGTTTTCAAAATCATTCAAATTTGCCTTCCTTTGTATCAATGGCATCACACTACGTTCTATGTAAAAAAAAATCACTCAACTAAGCATTTTAGTAGATATAATGAATCCATAATCATATGATATGGACGATGACACTAGGTTTTTGGCACTTCAAAAGTCCAATATGTTATGGTAACTCAAAATCTATTCATGAAATTCATACAATGTGATGATATCACATGAATTTATTTATTTTGAATCCTTTTCACATATTATTCTTTTATATTTTGTTCCATGGCCCATGATTGATAATCCAACAAGTTGTGACAGGATTATGTACTCCACCTTAGTGTGCTTTCACCCTTTTGCATACTTGTTGGCCACACAAATTAAACCTCAATGAAACTTAGATTATAATTTCAGATATGTTTATTCAAGCACATGCAAAACATTCTCATATCAATAAACTTTTTTGGTACAATAAATTAATATATTTTTACCAATGGTGATTTATTGATTTTACAAAAGGCAAATAGTTGAAACCAACCTTGCTTAAGTTATGCTAGCATTTGGAAAAAGTAACTGAAGTTCAATGCACAATGCTTATAAAATGGCAAACTCTAGCCACTTTGTTAGTTCCATGCTTCAATTATGTAGAATTTTGTTGCAGACAAATTAACAAATGTTGGGACAACATTTGGTGGATATAATGTTAGTTGTTGGATATGGTCACATAACCATTGTTGCACTAGAAAAGTTACTTCATCACCAAACTTGTAATCTAACATGTACTTTTCAATCCATACATCAACACCAATTCAAGTTGCAGGTGGACTATTGGGTACCTAAAGGATATCAAAAGGTTATAATTGAAGTACTAGTAGTTCTAGTTAAATTCATGTCATCCTACTCTAGGCATAAATTGAACATTTAATGCCTTATCAATGGCAAGGAGAAAATTAAAATGGCAAATTCATCAATTTGACAACAATGATTAATACAAGTATTGAACTTTTCAAGCAAATGCCAATATGACGAACAATGATAGTAATACCTAAAAAACAATAGTTCAAGTTGGCAACCGAGCGCACCTCTTTCACATTACTTGAATGCTACATCCATGTCCCCTTCTTCAAATCTGTAGAGGATTTATGGTCATATCACATATTCCAGAACAACATTCCATGCCATAAAAAGTATATGAAAAGTGTAGTATAAACATATATAATGACATTTCAACATATTTCTAGTGCTTTAAAGGCAACCTTGGTGCAACTCACCTTGCAAAAAAATTAAAAACAATAACATGTCATTTGGTTGTTAAATATGCACCAAATCCTTTGCAAGAAATAGCTTTCTGTATTACAAGGGTTTAAAAATATACACATGTAATGTAGTTGTAGCTCAACTCCATCAAAGTTGATTTCTTAGATGTCCATATTTTTTTCACTTAAAATCTATAAGATCCAAATACACAAGAAGAAAATGCAAGAGGCATTGAAGACCAAGGAGAAATTTATAATTAGTAAAATATACAAATGAACTAGATATGTTAGTAGAACAAAACCTATGAATCTAGGGGTTACCATAAACACATATACACTACAACATCATGATTATTTATTGAAGTTGAAGATAATAATTCCTCATAGTTCTACTGAACATACCACATAATTTTTTTTGAATTGATCATTGGACATCCAAGGATGGCACACTGAGAATCTTTTCAACAACATCAATGCATGTTATTAACTAGATCCCATTCTTGCAATTAGATGTGCAAACCAATTTCAACCCACCTTGCACAATCACCTTATTCTTAGTGCAAGTAGCCTTGTAAAAAACTCAAGTTCACATAACAACATAAGTTTTTTGTTGCTCATGCACTAGTTGCTCTACAAGCAATAACTTACCTAAATTATAGGGGTTTAAAAATACACATGTCATGCAATTACACCTCAACTTAATCGAAGTTGATTTCTCAAGTGTCCATCCTTTTCTCACAATAGATTTACCATGTCTGAATATACAAGAAGAAAAGACATGATGCATGAAAGGCCAAGGAGAGTTACATTTAATAAAATATACCAATGAGCTAGATATGCCACATAGACATTTGATTAGTGTCGTAGCTGGATCATGTGCTTGCACACCCAACCCAAAACAAAACTTGTGGATCAAGGGTACCATAATCACATGTGCAATAATATCAAATCAGTCTCCTATACTAAAGTTGATTATGGGAATTTCTCCATAACTACCAAGCATACCTATTAAGAAACTACAAACTAATCATTGGGAGGAAAAGAGATTGCATCCAAGGATGCCACGCTCAAGTTTTTTTCAACATCTGGTATGTTAATACTTACAAGTGGATGCACAAACCAATTTCACCACAACTAGTCAATGAATAATAATTCTTTGATAATCTAGGTATATTTGAGCACATGAATTGATAAATTGGAAAATTTCTTCCTATGCATTTCATAACTCTATAATGGAGGAAATACAAGCAACTAAAGTAGAAAGTGGAATTGTGATAGAAAATATGTCCATGTTGTGTTGACTATGCATACTTGATTACCTTAACACATTAACAACATAAAAAATGCTACCAAAGTTTATCCAAATACCCATTGTAAACATACATATGAGAGAGTTGTATTGTTGCATAATAAACAAAAATTCAATGAACAAGACAATAAACATATCTCCTACCTGCAAATAAGATGTTAAAAACCTCATTTTAGAACCTTGTTTATGTACAATTGTAGAAAGAGGAATATTATCAACATCTCTTAACAATAGACCAAGGTCAACACCATACATTATGGTCCAACCACACCATTAGGAGCCACATGTGCCCCCTTAGACCACTACTTTATTCTTAGAATTGTTTTTTAAAAATTTATTATGTCTTTCAAAAGAACATTAATTTTTTTAAAAAATCTTAATATTGTTTATATGTTAAGGTGTATATAAAAAAATCCCAAAACATGTCATATGATCAAAGCCTTGATTAGCAATACCAACAACATTGCAATTGTTGGACCCATTACTTTCAACTTCATTCCTCCCCTTGCAAATGGTCATAGTAATAGAATGAGGAAATGAAAATTGTACATGATCTTACATGTGCACTACAATTTGCCCACCAGATTCAAAATGTTATGGAGCCTATTACAACCAAAAAATAGTTTGATAATTAGAATTCTGACATATTAACTTGGAACCCTAATTACAAAAATGACTCCAAGTTCAAATGTATGGAATAAAGCCTTTTGTTGCTTTTAATGCACGACAATCGAACAAATTCCACAAAGCTGCATATATGCCTTTTACACATCATTACCCTTGATTGCTTTTGAATTAGGCTGTTGTATGGTTTTGATCTTTTGCAAACTAAATATTATTGTCATAATTATTGTATGAAGAGCTGCAGGTGAGTCCTACATCCCACACAACCCCCTCCTTGAGATTCAAATCTATCAATTCCAACACAAAATCTTTTCATGTAATTTCAGAAGGTTGCCATGGGGCATAGCTCATATATATATCCCCTAAGTATCAAGGTTTTACAAAAATCAATAGATAATCTTTGCAAATATGT
>Ga0209611_10010701_pt1 | contig 13430 bp, 10 predicted proteins | sample S1TSphgellanicum_3_FD_187693 | JGI IMG/M metagenome (GOLD analysis project Ga0209611, IMG submission 187693) | Host-associated microbial communities from peat moss isolated from Minnesota, USA - S1T2_Fc - Sphagnum magellanicum MG (SPAdes) (version 2) | ecosystem: Host-associated > Plants > Peat... | reverse complement strand
CGTCATCTATGTAGCATTTCAAGAAATCTACCCCTTTGAGAACCTAGTCCATGATTCGCTGAAAGAAAACAGGTGTATTTTTCAATCCAAAAGGCATCACAAGCCATTCCCACAACTTGTTACTTCCATGGAATGTCGTTTTTTTGCAATCCTTCGTAGTGAACATAATTTGGTTGAAGCCTTACCTTAGATCCATAATTATGAAGATGTTTGAGTCTCCAATGCTATCAAACAGTTCTTCAAGGATGGGCATGGGGTACATGTCCTGAGGTGTAACTAGGTTCAAAAACTATAATCCCCACACATCCTTTTCTTAATCCATAATCCAGTTGAATCCTTCTTTGCTGGCATTACTATAGCAGTTGCAAAATCAGAACTTGATGCCTGAATGAGACCAACCTCATAGAGCTCTTGGCATCTTTCATCTACCAGTTCCCACTCATGCTTATTCAACCTATGCCTCCTCCGATATATGGGTGTCTCATCTATAAGGTCCATAGAGAATTTCATGGTCTTACACCTACCTAAGTATTTCATTGAGAATGCAAACACATTCTCGTACTTAATTAACAAGTTTGTGACCTAGTCTCTCTCCTTCTTGGTGAGCTGGTTCCCCATAATGAAAGGATAGTTGGAAACACATGGAATGGAATTGGAAAGTGCGTTTGAAGAACCTGGTGTATTGGGTTTTCCACTATCCAACTATGCAAATTCGTAAAAGGTTTTAATCGTTTCTCCAGAAACTGATGTACCTCCAAGTGTATCAGACACAACTTGAGTCAAATTACATGGTACCTCCTCCCCCCCCCAACATTAAGAGTGAAATGTAGAATGTTGAAAATAAGCAAGTGTACTTGGTCAGGGTGCCATGTGATCACATCGCCATAACTGCAAGCGGATTGAATTAGTGTTGGTGTTATGTACATTTGAAAAAATACACAGGTTACCAACAACCATGTAAGGGAGTTCATGTCCATGTCTCTCCCCAATAGAATGTTACACTCTAATCTAGTCACCTTAGTGTGATTAATAGTGTTAGCTTGGAACCCCATAACCCTTTTTCTTTCTTCTTAGTTTGGTTCATCCCAAGTGGCTGAAGCATGACGATACACCAGGCCTGGTCCATCTCCTTGAAAGGTGTGTGCTCCTGGGAAATAAACAAATGTGGGCTAAACACCTCTTGGTTTTCCTATTTTGTTTATAAGAAACCAAGGAGGTTTCTCTTGCCTTGTAACTGGTTGGCAAGAGCTCTGATCATCCAATATGTGAGAAACTTGCAGGTTGGGGTCTCTGATGGTGTATCTCAAAGCCAGCTACACAACTGAGAGTTGTGTCAAGTTGGTCCACCAGTTGTGTAGCCGGTGTGCATAGGAATCGCATTGTGCCACATCAAATAGGAGGGGTTCTCCAAGGTAATGTTTGACCAACGTGTAGTGCTCCTGGAATTTCTCCCTTTGTTCAAGCTAAGAAGGGGTATTTTCAATTACATAACCAAGCGTAGGAGAAATGGATTGAGCCCAGGTGATCAATTGTACCATGTCCCTGAAGAGACCAGATCTTGTGTCACTCAAGCCTTCTCCAAATCCAGTTGCTAAAAATCCTTCACATTCCCAACCTGAATGATGAGGTCCACGGGGCCAAGTAATTCCATATGCTTCTTCTAAATTAGTTATATGTCAAAGGGCAAGAAAGTGAAATTGGCCTTCCATGCGGTGGTTGAAAACTATTGTAGAAATCTAGTTGTGAGTTCCATCATTCTCGATGCCGCCACTTGCTTTATAATAAGATCAATGTCTACGTAAAAATATTTCATAACCACCATCCCTAACTGTAATAGGGCTTCGAAACCTGTATCAATATCACAAAAAAACTCTAGTAATTTAATCCCCTCCTTAGTTGGTGTCCAAGCAATTAGCTGACGAAATATTAGCTTAATCGATTCACCATGGCTCTTCATGTTTTCAAAACTAGACAAAGCTTTGACCAAGGGCTTGTGGGTTGCTTTGAACCTCTGTAAAACCTCTGGTCCATGTTGAATGTCAGTAGGAACCACCCTCAAGCTTTTAATAGCTTGGGCGTAAGCTATTTCCTCTTCATCTCCGTCTATCCACTCATGGCTAGCTTGTTGGATGTAAGAAATAGTGTATGTTTCCTTGAACATACAATGGTGAGCCATAGGATTATGGTTCCCATGTAAATCAAGGGGCATGTATCCCAAGTGGTGGCCATCAGTTTCCCAATCCATTTGGTAGTACACATGCTCGAATCAGTTGTTAATTGTGAAGCTTGGTGGAAACAGGGCTTCTTGCCCAATGAGCACATCATAATTGGTGGCATTGGTGATTAAACATTTGACTTGTAAGCAAAGTTCCTGATCTGTACCTTCATTGAAGTTAAGTGCAATCAAATCCGAGTTTTCCCCAAGTACCTCCTTTATGCTCTCACTAGCGGTGTGAATCCGCCACATAGATTTCCATAGTTTGGAGTCAAACATGCCCATCTTCTTGGCGAATTGAACTCCAAGAATCATTGGTTGGGCACATGTATCAAGAAATACCACTTTGGGTGTATGTCCTCCCACTTGGATTGCTGACCCAATATTGTTGACAATGGCAACTCCGATGGCGATGGAAGTTCTCTCACTAGGCACCACCTTCAGAAATGAGTGAAAGACTTTGTGGAAAGAATGGCTATCCATAACACCTTTGCTGAGTAATAAATCCACAAGTGAGGTGTTTTTAATTGCCTTCTGATATGTGAATGTAGAATCAGAGGTAAAAAAGCCCACTAGTTTAGCCATACTTAAATTAGCGACCAAATTACGAACGACATTTGCAACACATGAGCCAATCGAATGTTTCTCCAAAGTGTTGGATGGGACCTCTGTAGCATGTGGATCAGGGATTAGTAAAGGACTTGATGTAGTGTTCATGGTATTTTTTAGTATTGCAATTATGTCCCTGGTGCTTAGCTTCAAATCTTGAAAATTAAACAACGGTGTACTCACAAGCTTTTACGCCACTTCACACATTTGAAGTTGGCATTCCATAAGCTAATCAGTGGAAAATTATGTGTTTTCTTTATGTACATGTACTCTTGGGACATGGGAATTTGATGCCTTAACAACTTGTGGTGTAATAGTCTCCTCCCCCTTCATCAACAAGGTGTGTTCTGTTTTCGTGTTGAGAGGATGAAAAGATTATGGCATGACTGCTCAAGTTCCTCTAGTTTTGGTAATAGGACTTGAACCAAATGTGAGTCCATTAGTCTGAATTACCTACCTAGTGGCAAAAACTCTAGGTGGCACATTAGCCTTTTGTGCCGCAACATAGGAAAGGTAGAAAGAAGTAGCAAATTCTGGTGTGAGACTATAATTGTGTGTATTGGAAAGAACATACTTCCCAACCATGGCATCGTGTGGGAGGCCATAGAACGACCTAAGAGGTCCCTCTTGTGATCTTGAACCTTGTACATGTTGGGCATGACTAGTTGGTTGGGAAGACTTGCCTTTTAGATTAGCAAGTTGGGCCCTCAATGATTCGAGTTCATTTTGCAGGGTTTGAATTTAAATGGCATGGGCTTGAAGGACCTTCCTCTTATTAACATTGTGCTCCTTCTTTTTAGCATTTTTTCTGGAATTACCCTTAGTGGGGAGAGCTTAAGTGGAAGGTTGAGATGCCTTGGCTTTTGGTTGAGCGGCTATGGAAAATGTTGGCATATTTTGCCATGGTAATCAAAGTTGCTTCCTTTCCAGGAACTTGGCAAAACAAACAACTTCTTGATGTCCCTCTTTCCCACAATAATCACAAAAGAGATCTTCGGAAGGAATGTTGCACTCACTTGCTTTGTGGGCATGATTGCCATTGTAGCTACAAGAAGGTAAGATGGGTGTAGTCGAGTGCACTACTTTAGCCCTTGAAAAAGAATGTGATGATCTAGTTGGCGCAGCTAGTGGAGGCTGAGGTCTTGAATGTGAGGGAAGCCTCATAGTACTATCCTCATAGTGTGCATGAGCGAGTTCCAGCTTTTTAGAAATGTTGTACACATCGAGCAAAGTGTATGAGTCTCTAAATTCTGCAAAATTTGGTTGCAAAACCTGCGCATGGAGTGTCATAATACCTTCTAATGAACAAAGATACTGATGGGCAGCTTCCAGGTCTGTGATGCTATGAATATCCTTTTTAAGCTTGAGAAACCTCCTATAGAACATTTTGAGGGTTTCATCCTTTTGTTGAAAGAAAGTGGCAAGCTGTAGAATTTTTTTAGAACTCTTAACCGAAAATTCCAATTCAAGAACTCGAAAGAATTCCCACTAGATCAGCAAAAGCTTGTGCATCGATGGTGGGAGGAATGTTTGCGGTAGTAGCAATGAGTTGTTGAAAAGAAAAGTTTACTGAAGTAGGTACTGGATCTGGATTATTGGGCACAATCCCATGACGTGCAATGGTAGTTTGTAGTGCAGCTTGAGAGGTGGTGGCAATGGCTATGGCATAAGCTGGCTTGGGGATCTGGGTGACACTCAAATTTGTTGAACATCTAATGCTCGTAGACATCCAATGCCTCATAGTGCACATAACGGGCCAGTTGTTTGAATGTGAATGCCTCGGTGTAATTAACACCATACTTGAACTCCAATTCATAGACCATAGTTGAAAAAGTTCCCTTGAACTTCGTTAAAGAAATAATACCTAGCCTTTCGCTAAATTTCTCAATTCTCCCAAAGGAACTGCTGACCTCCATGGTGTATATGGGTGTAAAGGTGACGGCTTATAGCGGAATATACGGTGATGGTGTGAAAATAGGTACGGTAACAAGCGTACCCCATTGGTGAACCCTTCCAAATGGACTATGATGTACCGTTGATGTAATGTAACATGAACCTAAATTCCTGGTAGGAGTTGTACTAGATGATGGTGGTGTTGTAGATGCTTGATGGCATGAAAGTCAAGTGAAAGTCTAACGAACGTTTGATAAAAGTTGGACGAAAGTTGGACGGACGTTGGACGAACGTTAAATGGATGTTCGACAAAAGTCCAACGAATCGTCGAATGGACAAAGGTCGAGCGTTGTTGTAGCAATGGTGACGTGATTGCATCCGCGCCTCTATAACCCACTGCATTGCAGCGATGGCGGGTGGCATGAAATGGGCAACGCGACATCGAAGGTCACAGCACTGTAGAGTGCCCATGGACTCTGCAGCGATGATCAACGACAATGCAACATTATAACTCACGACAGTGCAAGCGCTATAACTCACGATGCTGCAAAAGCTGCAGGTTGCGATGGTGTAAGCGCTACAACTCGCAATGTTGCAAAAGCTGCAAGTCGTGACGTTGCAAGCTCGCGGCGTTGCAGCTCATGTTGTGGTGGCACTGTAATTGGCATTGTGGGCTATAGTTCACGTTGCAACGACGTTGCTGGATAGCAATGGTGGGCGGAGTTGCGTTACTAAGCAGCGATGGTGTGCAGCGCTACGCTACTCTGCAACAATGGCGAGCGCCATCGCTGAAATTTTTGATTTTCTTTTTACTTGATAGCTTCAAGAGAGAAAAAGAATGTGAGAAAGAAATAAAGGAGAGAGAGTTTTGAAACCTACTCCAGGATCTCAACTCTGTTGGTTGGCAAAAATGTAATAATGCAAGCTCCCTCCGGCAACAGCAACAACACCAGCAGTAGCAACACTAGTAGCAACAATTCAAGAACTCAAAGGCATAAGAAATCTGTCACTTTCAACATGAAACAATAGAAAGTAGAGTTTTTCTAGAATTGAATTATAAAAAAGGAATGAACATGTAGTGTATGTAGAGGGTGGCCATGCAATGGCCGTTGTGAGCATTTAGAAATCCAATCTGATTATGGAGGAAATTATCTTAACAAAAGAATTCTAGAAAAACTAAAAAGAGAAAGGAAGGGCTTGACCTTTTATACAGCTGCCAACAAACTGAAACCCTAAGTACCTAATAGCGTACATTGACCTAAGACCGTACATTAACCTTAAAAGTGCACATTAACCCTAAAAGGCATGATGGGCATGCCCGTAACTGGCCATCATGTATGAGGCCATGTACGGGCATGACAAAGGTTCAAACATGAAATATATTCAAACACTTGTTGTATATTGCACTTGGATTATGATCTAATTTTTTTGCCCACTATTTTAGTTTGTTGTCAATGGGTGACGAACAGGATTGACAATAGAAGTAACTCAATTTATAAACAAGATGATATTAGATTTAAACTTGAACTAATTTTCAAGATTTATACATGATTTTGATTCACTTAAAACCCTTCATAAATTCAACAATTATTTTTTGGAGTAAGCCCAAAACACCTTGGTGGAAGGTGTTTGATCAATATGTTGTGCCAAGTACCTATGATCACTACATTGACACACATGGCAATGTGCCTAGTCTTCAAGCCCCAATATAATTTGTAGATGTATAAGGTACTAGGAGATCACTTATAGGTGCAGTTGAATTATCTAAGAAGGATGCACTTTTGGCTAGTCAAACTTTGCAAAGTAGCTTAAGGATGGATGATGCACTTGATAATAGTGTATGTTTTATTTGGTACATGGCCATTTGTTGACAAATATAATGATTTGAAGAATGAAAATTTTGATTTTTTTCATTCATTTAATGCCTTTGTATATTGTGTCAACTAGTGTTCTTAAAAGAGCACAAATGAAATATTAACACATGGCTACTTGTTTAGGTGCACACAATTATTATTTAACCAAACGTGATGAGTGAATGGACCACCATTCCCAAGAAACAAAAAAACATAAATGGATTTAAAAAATATATTGAGTGTTATGAAGCATGTAATTTCCAATATTGGATTGTTTACTTGCAATACAAGTTGAACATGACATTATAAATGGTCCAATCAACTAGGTTCAATTGGCATAAATACTAGAATCTATGTGTTCAATAAAACACCATGTTGTTAAGTGGATCTAGTTTCAAATCCATTCACACAACTTGGTGTTTGGACACCATAGATTTTTCATGCCTTGTAGGACAATATTTTAAATAGCACACTTCTTACCATTCAAAGTTATATATGACTATGATGTGATTTCATTGTGATTATAATAACACTTGATACATCATACACATCAAGAAAAATACGTAGCATTTGCATGACATTTTGATGTTTTCATAAGATAAATGAGATCAATCTATTTGAATTCCATTGGTTCAATGTCAAACATAAGACAACAACTAACAAAAATTCCTAACCAACTACTTGCACCTAGATATAACAATAACTGAATCCATAAAAATTAAATTCCACTCAGACATGAAATACTCATGCATATTGCCATGATATCATATCCATTGATATATATATGTCACACAAACATGACTTAGGTGGACTATGAAGTAATTTGATTACATATGTACATGCTTTATATGGACACATTGATTTCCATGTTGTTAACATTAGTCCCTACATTAAATTTAAACTAATATTCCATGTTGTCTCATAGTTGATGTTTGGACATTTTACAAATTTTAAATTAATTGAAAGCATGCTTAAAATTGAATTAATGCCCATGTCATTATAAACATCCACATTTTAAACTGTGACATCTTGTTCAATGGATATTGATCATCAAAATTTAGATGAAAATTTCATATAATAAGAACATTCGTTTATTAGTTATAAGACAAACAAAATTGAATCTAGTAATATTGCTTATATTAAGTTAGATAATTGTCAAATATAATTGCAAGATAGTATTTTTCTATAGTTCGTTTTGTGTTGATAGAACATAATTAGTGTGAACAAGGTTTCAATATTTTGTGTTTGGGAGGCTTATCCCAATGGTGTGCTTCTAAAGTCTCATCTTTAAGTTTTGATATTATAAACACATACTAGAAACATGATTGTGTTTTGTTGTGTTTTGAATTTGAATTCTTACATGTTATAAATAAGTTTTTTTGAAACACAAAAAATTTAATCTAATTTTGGTACTAAGCTAAATTGAATTTTTGTTGTAACATTGGAAGGGTTGTAGGAAAAAAAGTTTGTAGCTAAGCATAAAATTACAATTGGACTTTTTTTGGTCTGTTTTTTAAACTAAAAAAACTCAATATGTGATTTTGTCAATTTTGAACAATGACATTATGAGATTTAAGCATGTGAGTGTGAGCAATGAGTAGGTGAATGTAGGCAAATGAGCCAAACATAATATTCATGGGGAAATTCCTACCCAATCACAATAATATTCCATGCCATTGTTGAATATTCTTGCCAAATCAAACACAAAAGTGGAATTCTAAACATGATCATAGGCCTACAAGTATATTACATACCACATTGGAAAGTAAACATAACACTTACATGGGAAAACAATATAATTTTTGTTATCATTTGGCAACTTATAATTTATTTATTTCTATGATGATTCAATGTTGATAGAGTTTACAAATGACCTAGGTGAAAGCTACTTTCATTAGTTGTTTTCACCTATTCATTACAACATTAATTTTTCATTTATGGTTGAAAGTGTTGAATGATATCACTAGACATCATACAAAACACCAATTCATCAATTCATAATAACAAACATATGATATTTGACCAAAGCAATAAAAAATTTATAGATTGAACAAAAATTAATATATGATAACAAGCAAACATTTCATTCCTCACAATAAAAGATAATATGTATAGTTAATTCAAAGTGCTACTACATAGATAGCCTTTGATGACTATGTATACCCATCATGAATCATTTCATATTTTCACAAGAAAACATGGGCCTATTTTATGGTCATGGCATTAAATAATAAAAAGTGAACTTCATTTTCACTCCATGTAGGATGATGAATGAATTCTTTGGCATCTCTGCAAAACATCACATGTTGAAAAATATAATATATGTGTTTACAAGGAATCCAAGTCCCTTGCTTACCTAAAGACCTAGCCATCATTGACACAAAATCAAAACATGTACAAGCTAAAAAGTTACCTATTGTTACATCATATTCCTTACTATTTAGGGACAACCACCAAACTATATATTTTACCATACCATGGTGGAAGAACCTCTAGAATCCATAAGGGAAATGTTTCAAGAAGATGAACGAACTCCCATTTGTTGACATATTGCATCGACATTTGAAAGGGTGGTTGTGCCAAACCTTTTTATTGTTACGAACATAAGGCCATGTTGTTGCATCTAATGGTGGATTGATAGGATTTGAATTTTCACCACCAAATAAACTACTTGGTGCAACCTTTCGCTATTTATTAAATTGAAAGCTTGCTTCTTTTAAAGATGCAATCCCGTCTTGGGATAGATTAATGCTTTCTTGCATAGGCCAAGTTTTAAGCACACTTGGTTTTTCAAAAGTGTACTTTCACTTGGAACCCCCAACACATCAACTGATGTCATTAGATTAAACAATTAAAACTTATGAATTTGAAGAATGCCACCAATATATTGAGCAAACAACCATAGTAGTAAAGGGTAAGAACAACAACTTGAAAGTTTTCTTTGATATGATTTGAATTTTACAAGGTTGCAAGGTTGTCTTATGTAATGCAAAAATTGAACATGTGATGAAGGGGGGCAACATTTAGTATGTCAAATGCGATCTCCATATTGTGTTTCAAACACTTTTGCAAATGCATGTGAATCCATTAGGTTTTATGGACCCATAATATCTAAGCCCAAGTTATGTTTCATTGAGGTAGTGTCCACTTGTGAATAAGAGAAATTGATACAATCATGGTTATGTGAATCCCAATCCAACATAGGAGATAAACTTGGTTTACCTTTGGTGGAGCTCAAAACTTTTTCACCCTCTAGGTGAAGGACATAGGAAATTGAGGCATCACACACATATTTCTTAAGAGCAACTATAAGTTTATGTGGGTCATTGAATTTTGTTGAACGTAAAAAAACAAGTTCATTCCAATTCAACATGCATAGATATCAACCTTGATAGCCTTGAAAATTGACATGCTTAAGATGGAACAAATGTTCCATATTGGGTACAAAAAAGGCGATAAAATTTTATATGTTTCTCCTACAAACATGCAAGGGGAGGAAGAGTTTGTGGACAACTATGAAGGAATCTAGAACATACACTAGCAAAAGGTGAATGAACAATTTGAACAAACCGTTAATGTTGATCTAACTATGAGGAAGTTTTCCTAAATAATGTTTTGTCTAGAATGAAAATCACTATTTATAAGCATAGATGCCATTCATTTCATGGGTGCATTTAGATGATGCTTCCTAGCATGTCTTACTTGACTCAATTATGTTGGACACAACCAAGGGCCTAGTTGAGTTGCTTGTGGCCATAATTGACATGAACAAGTACGAAAGTTGTCATATGACCTTTCTTTTGCTTTAAGTTGGATTTCATTCAATTTCTTTCCCACTCCCCAAATTTCATTTGCCAACGTGTAGATTAGTGGAATATGACCACTTGAAACCAAGCTTGGTTCATCATGAGTTTATTTGTATTCAAACTATAAGGAAGATTTCATTGAAATAATTTTCAAATGCGATCACCCTAAAGTTGTATTAAAAATGCAAGAGTAAGTCTCATGAGACCTAATAGACCCTCATGGTCAAGGCATTCTTTGGATATATATGTTCAGGGTAATTTCATTTTCACATTTTTAAAACAAAAATTTGATTTCTTCAACTTTTAATTAACATAATTTGAGTGATTCCCTTCTTGCACTCAAATTAAACCTTCTTGTGTTTGGTTTGGATTTTTTAAACAAAATATTTTGAAAATACTCACCATCATTGTACATGTTTTGTAGACCATATTTATACATGATACATCAATGTATATACACATTGCATACATTAATGCATGCATTCATCAAGGTTTGAACCCAAGACTTCATAGAGATGCACCAAGACCTTCACCACCAAACCACTTCAAGATTTTGATAACATAAAAAGAAAGTTTAACTTTATTATCTTCGACATGAAACTATTTAAGAAATTCAAACCTTAACATAAAATTATTTATTCAAAATTTATTCAAATTCTACAAATGAAAACATGATCTTGAAGCTTATTCAATAATCTATTCATGAAAATAATTATAATTTATAATTATACAATTTGAAGGGTTCAAAGAAAACTTAAAATAACATGTTATGAATAAAACAAAAAAAATTACAAGTAAAAAAAAATCATTTATAATCTTCATAAATGGGATTTGTTTTAATGTGAATTCAAGAGTGCTTGCATTAAATCTTTAACAAAGATATTTTTGTTGTGTAAAATATATGCTCAATTTTTGAAGAATTTTAAGTTTTTGTCTCTTCAATATGATTATGAACAATTCAAAAAAATAATTTTGCGATGTTATTCAAATTGTAATCACCTATAGGTAGTTTTACCCACATTTGCCTATATAAGAGTTATGGAGTTGCAAAATTGTTTAAATCTTTCAATATTACCTTGAAAAAATATCAATATCAAATTTGATAAAATTTGAATTTTTTGGGAAAATTCATTGTTGATGTTCCCCCCCCACCCCCCCCATTTAAATGGGCAAAAATTGGCCACTAGAAGAAAAAATAATTAAAAAATAAATATAACCATTTTTTTTCAACATCATATTTGTTTAACAACATTAGTTATAAACTAGTAAAAATAATTAATTAGACAACTTTGAAAAAAATATCACAACATATTATGTATATATATTTTATAATAATGTCGCAATACATTTTAGCTTTGTAAAAATAAAAGAAACATAATTTGGTGATATTCTAGCATTAAATAGTTGAATCCCCCCCCCCCCCTCATGCTAGTCAACAATATTTTTTGTTTTTATCTTTGGTGGCAAAGTTTTACAAGTTGGTGTGTTTTTTGGGGGAATTGTTTTTAAATAATGAAAATTCAAAGAAATTTTTCAAGGGGGGTCATTCCTTTAAAAGATAAATAAATATGTGAGTGAAAATATGAAGTGTTACATATTAGTTTTTGGGTAAAAGGCATAATTTAATTACTTCTAAAATATGGTACTAATTATTTCTTAAAATATTTATAATTAATATAAATTATGTAATAATTAAAAATTATATTTAATATATTTTGGTTTAAATATGTGTATTTTAAAAAAAAGATAATAATAGGGTGAAAAACAATAGGTTAAACAATAATCTAATACACTCCAAAAAAGTCTTGTTTATCGCACATGGTTTAGAACTTTAACACCTAATGACCCCCTTTGAGATTAATGCAAATTTAATGAATTTTTGTTAAAACTTCGAAATCACAAATTTGAAAAAAAAAGAAAAACATTATTCATAATGAATAATGATTAATAATTTCAATGTTTGAACTATAAATAGTTACTTTAAACTTTTATATATATATATAAGTTAAAATTCATAATAGGTTCTAGGACTTGTAGCCAAAACATAATTAAATATTCTTATCAATGATTATCATTTGAACAACCACAAAATTGAAAATAATAATAATAATAATTCATTGATGTCATTATTATGAGATCACGATTTTTAATGTTTTAATTTTTTAATAATAAAAAATTAATCCCTAAATACTTAGACATAAACTTATAACAATACAAGGCTAAAAATAAAGGTTAAATCATGGAAAAAAAAAAAAAAAAATTTCCAAAATTAAAAAAAACATCTATCTAAGATTTATGTAAATGTCCAAGTTTAAAGATTAAATTTTTTACATATAAAGATCTACATGGAATCTAGACTTTGTATATATGAACATTTTGATTTAATCTTTAATTCAAATATAAATATGAAATACAATAAATTTTTATACATCCATTTAAAAAAATTGTGATGAATGAAAAATGTAATTAGATAGCAAATGATTTACCATGATTCAAAATGAATGATTCAATTCATGTGCAAACGTTGAACTAAGACAACAAGAGTGATTCCCCTATACATAAGCTCTGCAATTGTCTCTTCTTGCCCACCTTCAATTAAAGATTTGTAACCTCGCAATGGCCCTTGCACTATTCCTGATGTTAGTTAAAGGATTGAGAGAAATTTATAGCCAAGCCTTTATGTACTATGGAATGGTCAAGTCCTTTGCTTATTATGTTGGGTAAGGTGCCAACAAGGTAGTTGAAGCTAAGGTGACAAACCCAACATAATGGGCAAGGGTGAGAGCATTCCATGACATTAAGGTCTGGGGTGGCAGATTCAACAAGTTGAAAAGAGAACTCATGTTCAAACAGACACATTCTGGTCACGATTACAATTTTATGATCACTTGGTCAAGAAAATGACATAATCTTCCCCCACCCAGACCTTTATGTGTAGGGTAAAGCCCTCGGGTGGGGGCATTCACAAAATAAGGGGCCCAGGATGAGGGAATAATAGCCAAGTCCGGCCTCGCATGTTAGCGTATGTCCCCCCCTCCCCCCCCATCCATGGGC
>Ga0209611_10010699_pt1 | contig 13430 bp, 6 predicted proteins | sample S1TSphgellanicum_3_FD_187693 | JGI IMG/M metagenome (GOLD analysis project Ga0209611, IMG submission 187693) | Host-associated microbial communities from peat moss isolated from Minnesota, USA - S1T2_Fc - Sphagnum magellanicum MG (SPAdes) (version 2) | ecosystem: Host-associated > Plants > Peat... | reverse complement strand
GAGCTCTGGCGATGGAGTGAGGGGGGGTGGGGTTGGTAGGTGGTAGGTAGGAGGGGGGAGGTAGGTGGTAGGTAGGACGGGGTAAAATTTTGGGGTAGAGAAGAGGTGGAAAAAAAAAAAAAAAAATCGGGCAGGGAGGATGGGATTTTCGTCCATCCAGAAAACGGCCTCAACGGGCTCATCCGCAACTGTTGCATTGGTGGGTGCTAATTCACTCCAGCCAAGTTTGGCAGGGTTTCATCATCATTTGGGACTTCCAGCATGGCCTTTCCCACCACGTCTTCCTTCAGGCTTTTCTCACCCAACTTGAGAAATTTCCTAGTGGATTGGAATGCACATTATTTCTGGACTTTCTGCATGATTTGGGCCCCTAAAGTACTTGGAGAAATTTCCTAGTGTACTTGGAAGGCACCCTATTTCTCAGTGCACCTAGTCTTCAGCTCCTTAATGCAAGAATATGACCACTTTTGGGCTTTACCCTACACTTTCCCATCCGACCGACACGAGGCTGTTGGACATCCCTTCAAATGTATGGCCAGAATTAGCCCAGCAACAACTGCAAGGCCTCTGGCAAAGCTGGGCTGGCAGTTACCTACGTATCCTTTTGTATTTTCAATCCAACACGAGTAGTATGCTGTGCACTTGATGGCTGCTCTTTTGAAAAACATAAACTACACCACCAAGCAAGTGTAAATAGGATCACAATTGCTCTCTCCTGAAGGCATCATGGTTACTATAGAGGAGCCATCAGAATTCCTAAATTGAGCCTTGTACTAACCATGTACTACATGGCCACACTGGCAAACACCATGTCCCACATATGCCATTGAGACAGAAAGAGAATTTCTCCAATTTTTATAATTTTAGGTAATTAAGGACTGAAGTTTATGGGGCTTTTGGAATTTTGCAGATCTAATTAGGCTGTTGAGCTGGAAAAAAAAATTAGTTTGATTCTTGATTCCAGGTAAGGGTTTGTCTCCTATAACATATCCCCAATCCCGCACAACTTCACTCCAGCGTCTCACCCTCTCTGATTTTAGGCTGATCCTTGAAACCATAGGGCAAGCTAGCCCAACAGTGTTCACATGCCTACCACCGTAGTGCAGAGCCCAGCCCATCAACAGAACACTCAGCATCTGGTGATTGTGCACCTAAATGCTTAAGACTGATTGCTCCGTCTCTAAAATTGGGCATGTATTTTTTGGAGAAAATGTATGTGGATTGTTGTTTTTGCTGTTTGGTTGTCTGAACCTTGCGTGATATGAAAAAATGTTTGGACATCTTTTTCATATTCTTGTTTGTTGGCATGTTTACCAATGTTTGGTTTTAGGGCTCATAATGGGTGGTGACTGATGGGGGAGTGCACAGCCAAGGGGAGTGAAGAGACCAACAAAGAGGGAGAATGTTTTCTTAGGGGCTGTCAAGTGTGCACCCAACGAGGTTAATGTTTGGTAAAGGGGGTTGGAGTATTCAGTTTAGCAAAGGACATTTGAACAAACAAAAGGGTTAGGGTTGAACTCATAAACACAGCAACCAACTGGAGACATTTACGATCACCCCTAAAGGGTACCAATTTACAAGTTCCCGCAAATTTAGGTGCACTCAATTCCCTTTAGAATTATAGCTAGCAAATCCAACAACATTCAAAGTTCATAGAGCAAAGTTGAATATAATTCCAAGCACATTCTCATTTTAAGCTTTATGGGCATGTCTACTTTGAAAAGAAATTTCTAGCTAATATAAAGCTTATATTTCTTGCAACACCATGTTTGAGAGCAAACTAGCTAGATTAGAAAACATTGGTCAAGGTAAAACATGTAGATGAGTGTAAACATTCTCATAGCAAGGTGAAAATAGAGGCCACAAATGACGTTTTGAGGACAAGGTTAGGATCAAGGTAGAACATATAGATGAACTAAAATATTCTAATGACGGGGTTAACATAGAACCTACATATTAGTTGAAGCGTTTTGATAGTGAGCTTAAGGGCAAGGGAGAGGAGCTACAATATAAAGTTGTGTGCCAAAATAATAAGCTAAAGATTCAAGAAGGTGAAGGAGGGAAGAAAGGGGTTGATTATTACATAGGTAGACTTTATAATTTCAAGTATAGGAAGTTTTTAAGGTATGTTGGATACAATAATTAACAAGATCAGGCTATGGGGCATCAAGTTCCAAGAGAGGCAGGTTTCTAATGACTGCAGCCTAGAATAATATGAGATACATTCCAACAACCTACACAACAACAAATGATGTTGATTTAGTCTCCAAAAACTTTATTGACTTTTACAATTTAGTCAAATCCAACCTTCTATTAGAATCCCATTTTATTCAATTCTACCTTAATTTAACATATTTTTGAGAATCATGGTCTAATCACAAGAGGTGCATGGTTGTAGGGCCAAATCAAACACTATTAAGTTGTTGAAGGGGGCCAAGAAGCAACAAGTAACCATGAATCCCAATGTGCCTTGTAACTGTAAATTTAGTGTGCCAAAACAATCAGCTACAAATAAAAAAAACATCCACATGGAGTAGCAAACACACATAAAACAACTAGGGTTAATAGAGTTGTGAAAGTTGTAAAAGGAAATTGGACATATTAAGCTTTAAAGGAAGCAATGGAGGTACTGGAAGGGGGAACAAGCACAATGAAAAAGGAAAGTAGGAATTGGGGTATATACCATTGTTTTTTCCTGGAAATCATTTGAATGGTAGAATAAGGAGGAGAGGATTAGATTTGGAAGGGTACTAACAAATGAAGAAAATGTTGCCATTGTTAGGTGGGTATTCACAATGCAAGAAGTGGGGTTGCTTATCACCTTGCAACAATTAAAGATGAAAATGGTTGAATTCACCCAAACTAGACCAATTCCATTTTACAATGGAATACTTGGTGGTTGTTGGTGGTATTGGTTGAAACATTGCCACCTTGAATTCAACATTAGGCAAGCTGAAGGGTTGGAGGTTTACAAAGCCCAAGGCTTGACCAATAGTGCTTGCCAAATGTTTTACACAAATTTGCAAATGTTATACACAAAACACAATTATATAACAAATCACATTTGGAACTTTAATGATATTACAATTCAAGCAAGGAAGCAAAACAAAGTTAAGGTGTTGGCTAAGTGAGGATCCCAACAAGTATACAGCATGATTCCAAAATTTAGAAAATGGTTAACAATCAATTATGGTGGGAGTTTATACTAGCATTTTACATGTTCAAGGGAGAAAAATTGCTTGTTGATTACATCCAAAACTCCAAACCTTGCAACTATATGCTGATGCAAAAGAAAGCTTGGATGCCTTCAACCTTATTTAAAGGAATCCCTTTAATTTCCAAGAGGTTAATACCAAGGGAGTGAGACTTTTCAATCTAATTGTCATCTTTTAATCTTAAATGGGCATGGTTGTCATGTCTCATTGGAGGCAATACAACATGCCCAAAAATTTGGCTTGGATATGTTTACATTACCTAACCACACTTCTCACACTTTATAATTGTTGGATGTATCATGCTTTAAACCATTCAAAACTACATTTAGAAAAGAAAGGGACGGGGCAATGGCAAAGAATAATTATCTGGAATCCAACAAAATCACATTAGTAGGTTGGATGGACAAGGTACTAGATTAAACATTGAATAAAATGACCTTCATATTAGGAGTTAAGGCATTTGGAATTTGGCCTTTTAACTTCAAAGCTATGGATGCAAAGACCCAACCTAATGAGATATACATCACAAAGCCATACAATACATTAGACTAAGATAAAAACAATTCAAATGATGTAGATTCGAAGATACAACACAAGGAAAGGATGATATTGTTGCAACAAAATTTTTGAACATAATAACAATTATTGAGGCTATAAAGTTTGAGCTTCCTACATAGTACCAATCAAAACCAAAATATTGTTTTTATGTTGACTTGCCAAGGAGTCTTGGTGAGGAATAGTTGGAAGATGAAACCATCAACCTAGAATTTATCCCTTGACTTTGAAGCAACAAGATGAGTAGTACAATCTAGCAATAGAAACCTAGGAAGCTTCGAGGATGCACAACTTGTTTTCAGTACCCCACCTTCTATTAAGGAAAACCATGGGGAAGGTGCCATTAATTGATTATAGTTAATCTCATGTGGTCACCTTGGATGAATATTTGGTTGTTTTACAAAAGAAGATAATTGCAAAGGAAAATGTATAGGAAATGAAGGAATCAAAATGTAAGGGAAGGGAAGGGAAGCAAAATATGACGATTATTGATGAGGGGATTCTAGTTGATCGAACAAAACAAAGGTCAAGAAAGAAACATGCAAATGTTGAATTTATAAAATCCTAGTTTACAATTGTAGGTGTGAGAAGGAGGAAACCAAGAATAAGTGGATCATTATGACCATGAACAAGGTGAATGCAAGATTGGGTGGTTTACTTTTTGTGTCGTTTTGTAATTTTTTGCAAGGTGTAATGGATTAACATGCCATAAAACCATTTATATGCCAAATTGGGACTTGGTTTAAGATTCTCAACTTTAATAAAAAACAATTCATATAATTTGTGGACAATAAAGTGCACCCATTATGTAGTAATGGACTTTTGAAGTGAATATATATATGTGGACTATCCCAACCATTTACACTTCCATACACATGAAATTTTCAATGTCATCTTTTGAAAATATATCTTATAGGGACTTAGTATTTGATATTGGAAAGAAAATCAAACATAGATTTGAAAACTTCATTATAAAAACTTTAGCCAAAATATAGTTATGGATTTTTGAATGACAAAAATCTAAACCTTATTTTCAAAAGTCTCTATGGATGAAAGCACGTTAAGGTGTAACACTTTTAGGCACAAGTGAAAGTCCATAATTGATTAAATTAACACTACGAAAGTAGTATGAAGGCAAGATACCTTGAATCACACAAGTCATTTTACAAATTATCATTTGAAATTTGCTATAAATTTTCTTAAAAGTTTAGTTTTCTTCATGGCAAATTTAAATTTAAAAAATGAGCTTTAAAAAGATTACTTTCATTAAATAAAAGATTTAATAAGAAAAAACCATAATTCAAGGTACATTAAAAAAATTGGTCATCAAAATCTTTCCAAAAAGTCCTCCTTGCTATCAATGTTGCCACATCATATTACCATTGAGTCTTTTTTCTCATTAAAGAACATTATATGAAGGTGTATAAAGTCCATATTCATTAATTATGGATTATTACATATTTTTGGGTACTCTTTTGAAAGTCCATTATGTTATGGCTATTAAAAACTTATCCATGAAATTCATACAAAATGTGATTATAATATATATAACATTGTAGTGTTGAATCCTTTTTCATCCTAATCGACTATATTTAATCACATGGCCAATTACAACTTTCAAAATCTTATAAAAATTGCCTTGTGACAACATTTTATGGACAATGTAATGTGCTTTCACCCTTACATGGATCATTTTTTATTGGATTGATGATTTTTTCCCTTGTAACATGTGTGTCAAAAAGATGTCTAAGTGGGTATATTTTCATATGAATTTTATTAATCCATTAAATAGCTTGTAATCCCCCCTTTATGTTAATTTGACACAAAAAAGGACTTTTATGAACTTTTTATTCACTAAAAAACAAGCCATTTAACACTACATCTATTCACTAAAAGGATGAGGGGGAAGAATCGAAGATTTTACTTGCTACTAAAGAACTGGACAAAAACATATGAAAAGGAACGCAACAACGACGAACAAGGGGGAGGCTAGAAACAAAAGGATCAAGCTGAAAGCAATCTAGGGTGGACCAAAAACGACAATTACAAAATCCATTTTGGGAGATTTTCTAGTGTATTTTTTAATGTAAAAAATTGGACAAAAACAAAAAAAACGTTGAAAGAATAGTAAAGTTGGCATATTTTTCCATGTCCAAATCAATGATGCTCTAATTTCAATCATTTTGAACACCTCCATTTAGTTTTGGTCATGAAAAAAATTCTTTTGAATATGTGATGGACTTTGAAAAAAATTAGACTATTACTACACATAATAAACAATTATAAAGTCCATCATATTCTTCAATTTTTCAAAAAACTTTAATCTCAAATGTCATAACCCTTGAAAGTATAACATGTTCCACATTTGTGGAAAAAATCTTCAATCTTCTTATAAGCAATGTGTCCATAAAGCATTTTTTAATGGATTGTGACCTAAGAATTACCTATATTACAAAGTCCATCTTTCATTAAATATTAATGTTATTGGTGTAATTATTTGAAACTTAAGAGGAGAAAGAAATTAGCTTCACTTATTTGAGTCCATTTTTGTTGGAATTCTCAACTTGCATATGGGTTTTATCAATAATATGTATCTAACCCATAAAATTTTGCCTTTATCACATCTAAATAAGTCCATCATAGTGTGCTTTTATTCAACATGACATGACCATGAACAAAATGAATGAGGGGAAAAATGGAGTTGTTGTATGATCACTCCTAGATCGCAATGAACACGAGCACCACACTTGGTGTTGCTTAAGAGAGAATGAACTACAAACAAAAAGGATGGCATTGAAAACCAAGAACATCAAAAAAATAACACCAACAACTATCTACGCTAGAATTACTATTTAAAAAAAAGGACCAAAAACATGAAGAGGAATGTGATGAACATGAAAACCTAGCTCGAAAGTTGCTACTACTACTTGAGAGACAAACCAAAAACATGAAGAAAATTATGATGAATACAAAGTGAGAATGGTTGTTGGTGACCATGGTGCACCTAACCGTTCACATTTTAGGTTTAGGCAAAGCCTTAGATCATCCACCATTGCAAATGGGGTATCCCATTTGAACAAATGTATATTATACGTGAGTAAAAATATATGGTGCAATATATTGGTTGTTGGGTAAAAATTATAAGTTAATTAGTTGAAAAATAAGATACATTTTTATTGAAATAATTAATTTAATTATGATATAAGCTATGTAATAATATGTAATAATGGATTATAATTAATATAAAGTGGCTTTAATATGTATATATTAGAAAATTAAATAATAATAAGGTGATAAAAAATAGATTGAACAATTATCTAACACCCCCTAAAAATGGTTGTTTGATGTACAACAATCTAAAATTTTACACTAAATGTCCCCCAAGGTTTGGTACATGCAATGTGTGTATTTTTCCAACAATGGTTGGTTTGTCCAATCCTACATACCAAAATGTTTGAAGATGTTTTTTTCCTATCCAATCCTAGGTTTCAAAATGTGTGGTATTGGGGGTGCAAGGTGAACATTGGGTTATTTTTAAAAATTAAAGACTCCCCTTATTTTGGAGGTGAATAACTTTTTACTTCGTTCACAAAGACTGATGATTTAAATGTCATTTGGTGCACTTGCTCATGGGTTACAAGTTTCTTTGGACACATGGGTGATTTGGACCATGACCAACCATTTCTGTTCTGAAAACTTACTATGGTGGCTGGCTAGCTTATCTTGACCAATTGTTGAGAGTAACACCAATTGTAAGGAGCATTTCATTAACATGGGAGAATGCCATTGGACAAGAAATCTCACTTAGATCACATATTTTGTTACCTTTTGATATTTTCATATCTTTCTAATACTTTTTTGAACATTTGGTCCCGGTCACTAGTTATGTGTCTCACCCTCTTTATGTGTCTCATAACCTATAAGCTTGGATCATGAAACCTCTAACAAAATGTCCATCAGCAACACTTTGCTCAGCCAAGGAAATGACTTTGTGTTTGATCATTTGCTTGAATATCATTGTTCATCTAATGACAAAACAGTGAACAAAAAAAACAAGCCGAATCAACACTGAACAGAAAGAAGGTGGACATCAATATGCCACAACACTTCACCTTTCATGCTGATCTCGAAAAGCCACAAAATTCGTTCCGGTAGTCTACTCCCCACCAAGAATTTGGGGGAGATGAGCAAAGCTTAAAGAGCTTCAAGATTGACTGATGACATTCCTGCAACTTCACCCCTCCGATGAACTGTCTCAAGCCTCTTCTCTACCGAAAAAGAAAAAAAACTAGAATCTCAAAGCAATTCCTGATGAACGTGTTGTTGTAGTCTAGTGTCTACTCCTTGGCCTTCCAAGGTCCACCTTCACAACCCCTGACAAGATATACGGTGGTGCTCTGATTAGGTCCTGGGAATAAATAATGGGCCAGAGTGAACCAGCACTGATGGAGAACTCTGTACGCATCGTTCTGTAATTTGTCTCCCAAGTTAAGCACCTTCCTTGAAGGTTTGTGAGCCACGTATACCATATCCCCTACCTATAGTTCATTATATTAATTCAATGGGGGTGACTCTGAAAGTTTAAGTTTTTCTTTTCGCAATGAGCCACTCATAAAATTAAAACTCAAACTATGGAGGTTCCCAAAAATAGAAGGTTCTATTTTGGTGTAAGGAGACCCTTCCTTCGGCCCACCTGTATACTTGAAAGGACAACATTTGCCAAAAGCATATGGGATTAAGGGAGGTGCTATTGGGAACACGCTACAGGAACACATTGAGAACGTGATGGGAACATTGTGGGAACCCCAAAAAACTTGCAAAGAAAAAATCTGATGCCCCTTTGGTGCATGTTGTGCCTTCTCATTGGTTGCATGTAACTTTTATTTTCAAAATGATTGGTCACCATTTTCAACCTTGGCTAATACCCTTGCAAAGAACTGTGGTATCAGAAAACCCCCCCTCCCCCACAGGTAGGACCCTTCACTCCATGAGGCGGCTTCTCATTGGTTGCATGGAAAACATATTCCTCGAATTGCCTTCCTAAGAACACCCTATCTATTTGGTTTGAGTTTTGGTTGTGACCCGCTCTACTAGTGATAGGATCAATAGCTATTGGCTGGGGACACTGGTTCCATGTTGCAGCAGTACCTGGTAGAACCTGTTACCAACTGACACAACCTCTTCTTGCCACACCAGCTTTGATGCATCCCTAGGTGGAATGGGCCCTACTAAGTCAGTTCCATATGCATGTGTTGAAGGAGCCTTTCACCTAGTTGCAAGAGTGGAAATTTCTGAATTTCCTGTGTGTTTATCGGCTTTTCACCTAGGTGCAAGAGTGGAAATTTCACAATTTTTTGTATGTTTACATGCTTTTCACCTACTTGCAAGAGCGGAAATTTCACAATTTCTTGTGTGTTTACACGCTTTGCACCTAGTTGCAAGAGTGGAAATTTCACAATTTCTTGCGCGTTTACACGCTTTGCACCTAGTTGCAAGAGTGGAAATTTCACAATTTCTTGCGTGTTTACACACTTTCTGCCTAGTTGCAAGACTGGACGTTTCACGATTTCTTGTGCATGTACACGCTTTTCATCGGAGGATGGTTTAAGAAGTGCCCTCTTCTTACTAAGAAAACAATTTTTAGATTTTCTAAGCATTCGTGCTTATCTAAAACTTTGACACTTTTGATACATAGGTTTAGGTTTTAGTGTAGCAAAACAGGTTTGAAAAATCTTATATATAAATTCACTAAGTCCGTGGGCGGTTGGGTGGGTGATTGGGCGTTCTGCTTGCGTTTTCTACGACAGAACCGGCCCGGCCTATAACTGACCACCGGCTAGCATTTTCTATGGCAGAACCGGCCCGGACAGTCGGACGGATGGACGGACAGACGAACGGGTTTTCTTCAGGAAAGAGGAGAGGTCGGAGCCTCTCCTTCCTCTGGTTTTTTGCTTTGCGCTTGGGTGCGTCTGTCCGTCTGTGACCACTGGACGCAGAGAAAAGTGACGGGAAAACTGGACGCGGGAGAAAAGTGACGGTGGACGCAGAGAAAAGTGACGGGAAAAAGATAAGACGACCGTAGGATGGACAGCTTTCGAGGTCCTGAAACTCAGGTCCTGAGAGTGAAACCCAGTGCCCGTTTATCGAGGTCCTGAAACCCATGTCCTGACAGTGAAACCCAGTGTCCGTTTATCGACGTCCTGAAACCCAGGTCATCAGAGCCAAATACCGAGGTCCTGAAACCCAATGTCCTGACAGCCAAATGCAGCAACGCGGGCTTGCAGGCACGGGCGGAATGTGTCCGACCGTCACGGGTACCCACTAGTAAACTTAAAGTACAAAGAAAATTCTAAAAGGTACATAAGAGACATACTTTGTGACTCTTTCAACTTTGATAGCTTTTAGTGCAAGCTTCATGTGATAATTCTAACAGCATCAAAAACCTGGCCGTCATGACTGTAGTTGGAGGGCACCTTACATGAAAGTATCTTACATAAAAGAATTCTTCTTCTCATTGCATTTGATTTGGAAGAATTACTTACTTTGAGCATTTTACTGTTACATTTAATGCGTTTTAGTGTACCCTGAAATGATAAATTATATATCAGGATTATTAAGTTGAGTCTTTTGAAGGGTTTAACCTTTAACCCTACACTTTTAGCATCTGACAGGCTTACTGGATTCAGAAAAACCTGCTGATTGTTTTTCTTAGTGTATCCGAAGGATGCATTACAGGGCAGAAACCACTGATGGGCTTTTAAAAAAGTGTAATGCCTGTGGAGGCGAGCATTTCATTCTTTGAAACAGCCACTGGTTTTTAAACAAATTTCCCACAACGCATCCCACAGGAAAATAACATTGATGGCAGTTTTTATGTTGTGTAAAGCCCATGGACCAGGGGCTTTACGGTAATTTAGGACCCCCTTGGCTCCTGCCTTGACGTCCCTTATTTCTGTAATGGCTTGGTCCTTGGACATTATCAGACACAAATTGTGACACTTTAGTGGCCTTACATGTATTGATTGCAAGGTAGGGCCCTTAGGAGTGGGGCATTCCTGACATATGGGCCTTTTGCTGCAATGTAAGAGTCTAGCACAGGCCCAAAATTTTGGAATGTCTCGCTACATGACAGAAGTATTATGTGAAATGCCCTAGTTGAATAGCAGGTCTGGCAAAAATAATATTCTTTTTAGACATGCTGAAATTTTCCAAAAATAATTTTCTCAATGAAATTCTTTTTTGTAAAAAAACTCAGCATCTTATGGAATATTATGGAATATTCTGTTTGTAACAATTGAGTTTTCCAAATTAAATAATTATTTGGCAAAGTCTTGACAAAGGCTATTCAACTATGGTATTGAAATGGTATTGAACCTGCCCTCCGACACGGAAGAAAAGATGGTGGGCTTTGATGGGTAGCCTATGTGCAGGGACATACACAGCCACCCACCACCCACCACCACTGGCTCACACTCTGCTTCTTACATGCTTCTTAATCTTCAGCAATTTCAACTTTGACTTTCTACAGGACCTTTCCGATCAGTTCTTTCAAAGCATTTTCACCACACATCGGTAAGATTAAATTTATTAAATCTTGGAGCAAGATAGGGCAAATCCTGTTGCTCTCTGATAAAAATAGCCTAAATTTTTGTTGTCATTTTAATATTTTTAAATAGATTTTTAAAATTGTGAATTTGGTCATTGACAATTATTGGTTCAAATGTAAAGGTGCAAATGATCTTTAACTGGGTGAAATGGCTTTGTTGACCTGTGGGGACATTGAGCATTAAATATCAATATACATGTAAATAGAACTAGTGATGTTGGGGGTGGAGATGCTCTCCAGCTTCTGAATCTCCGGGTACTACAACTTGGAGTTTTGGACTTTCTGCATGATTTTGCCCCCAAAGCACTCTAAGAAATGTTTTAGTGTATTTGGAAGGCACACTATTTGTCAGAATCATTTTAGTGGACGTGGAGGGCACGTTATTTCTGTAAATAGCCCTCTTGGAAAAGAGTAAGGATCTTATGCCTACCATTTTGGGAGTAGGCCAAGTCTTGGGCTCCTTAATGCAAGAATATCACCACTTTGGGGCTTACCCTACACTTTCCCATCAGACCGACATTAAGGTTGGACATCTCATTGAGCGAATGGCCAGAAGTAGCCCAGCAACAACTCCAAGGTCTCTCTGGCGAAGCCGGGCTGGCAGTTACCTATGTCCCATTTTGAATTTTCAATCCAACAAGAGTAGTATGCTGTGCACTTGATGGCTTCTCTTTTTCCTAACGTAGTCTAGGCCACCATGCAGGTGTAAATAGAATTACAATAGCTCTCCTTAATGCATCAAGGTTACTGTACATTAGCCATCAAAATTTCCAAATTGAGCCTTGTACTAACCACGTAGGGTACACAGGCTGGTGCCTGAACACTTAGTGTGTTAGTCAGCTCTAGATCTTTCAATTTGTCTCCTTTGTTTCTGATGTCTAAAGATAAAGTGTGGAGGAGTTGAGGGTGCACCCAGTGCACTTATGCACCTCTAAAGATTTGGTGAAAAAAAATGAATGAAAAAATTTCAAACACATGACAATCCATGACAATTTACTTGTTCACCTAAAACCAAAGAATGATATGCTCATTAATGAATGTTACAACCTGAAAATGTGAAAATTAACATCCTAAAAGTGACTGCTCAATGTTGAACATGTGATCTGTCGGAGGTCTGTGGGCGCAACGATGGGTGCAGGATTTTTTGTTTCATCACTAAGAATAGTGCGTCACTAGGGAGCTATTTTGAGTTCAGTTTTTTATATAAGTCTCCTGTTCATTATTTTATCATCGTTATAGCTCTTCATAAGATATTTTGAGATTACCATTCAAGAGTAAGAATGTAATCCTAAATTTTGATTAGGTTTTATTTTCATTGCTTCTAAGTACAAAGATTCATTTTTACTCCAAATCCTATGAACTCTGAGGTATAACTCACATTAAGGAACATGGATCATTTTTCACATTTTCATTGGACTTATTTGAAGATTTGAAAATATGTGTCTATACAAATTATAATTCTTTATACAATTCATCAAAATTCCCATGCAATTTCTAAGAATTCTCTTCATCCAATTTTTCAGTTAATTTTCACGGAATCTGACAAGAAGGTAGGCCATTACTTATTATAGAACTTCCGTGGAGTGAAGAAGAATCCAAATACTGCAGTGGTAAGCTACAGCTGTAGATGCACAGATGCCTGGAGGATACATTAGAATTTTGTTCCTAGGTGATATTCAAATTATATATATATATATATAGATAGATTTGGGTGCAAACACAGGACCTGCATATGCTACTTAGAAAGATGTCTAATGAATGGCCAAGAAGCAAATGACAAAAACTAAGAAAATGTGTTCTGCTGGGACTCCTAGAAAATGTCAAAGGCATATCTGAAAACCTGCAAAGAGTATCTAGAAAATAGATATTCTAGAAGTGTCCAAAGTCTAAAGGTGATACTAAAACCCTCAACTTGAGAGGCAACTTTTTGACATTTTTGGTGCATTTTCCTGAATTGGAAAAGGCAGTATTTAGAGCCGATCCCAAGTAGCACCTCCCCAATTGCCCACCAATTGAATTCTAGGCATGACTGGGACATGGTAAGGCTCAGTTCT
>Ga0209611_10010698_pt1 | contig 13431 bp, 17 predicted proteins | sample S1TSphgellanicum_3_FD_187693 | JGI IMG/M metagenome (GOLD analysis project Ga0209611, IMG submission 187693) | Host-associated microbial communities from peat moss isolated from Minnesota, USA - S1T2_Fc - Sphagnum magellanicum MG (SPAdes) (version 2) | ecosystem: Host-associated > Plants > Peat... | reverse complement strand
GATATCACCATCCTCGACCGCCGGCTCCTCGAGAATGCCGCCTGTTCCTGCTATGGCGCCGGCAAGAAGTCTTATTGCGACGTCATGGATTAGGCGACGTTGCGGATTCGGTGATGTTGCGGATTGGGCGATGTTGCGGATTGGGCGACGGGCTATCCGACGCTTCTCGTCTTCGAGATGTCGCCCGAGGCGTTGAAAAACGAGCGCACCCAGTCGGGCGGCAGCTGTTTCGACACCTCAGATTGTCCCTTGTGGCATAGGAAGCGCTCGAACGCGACCGCCAAGGGAGGCACCTTGTTGGCGAACAACCGGACGACGAACCACTCGCGCAGAAACGGATTGTTGGGCAGCGGCAGGATCGCGAGCAGTCCCGCCTTGATCTCGAGCACGCAGGTGAACAGGGACAAATAGGCAGGTCCGAAGCCGGCGGCGCACATTTGCTTGATCGCCTCGTTGCCGGACAGTTCCGAGCCGATGCGCAGGCGCAAACCGGATTCCTTGAACAAACGCTCGACGGTGGCGCGTGTGCCGGAACCGGGTTCGCGCACGAGCAATCGCGATTCGGCGAGCACCGCCAGGGTCAGCTTCTTGTGCGACATGAGCGGATGATTCGGCGACGCCACGAAGGCCACCGGATTCTTCGCAAACGGCGCCGCGGCAACGTGCAGCTCGTGCGGCGGCTGGCCCATGACGGCGATGTCGATCTCGTGCGCCGCGAGGCTGCGCACGATCGCATCGCGCTTGTCGATGTGAAGTTTGACCTTGACCTTCGGATTCTCGCTCGCGAACGTCACGAGCAAACGCGGCAGAAAATGTTCGGCCGTGGTGACCGCGCCGATGCGCAGCGTCCCGGAGAACTCGCCGACGAAGGTCGACATCTCGTCGCCGGCCTCCGCCCACAAGGTCAGCATGCGGTCCGCATAACGATTGAGCATCTCACCGGCCTCGGTGAGCCGTACGCCGCGTCCCGTGCGGGCGAGCAGCTTGATCTTGAAGGTATCCTCGAGCTCGCCGATCTGGATCGAGACGGCCGATTGGCTCAGGTGCAATTCGTCCGCCGCCAAGGTCACGTTGCCGAGCCGCGCAACCGTGTTGAAGGTCTGTAGCTGTCGCAGCGATGCGATTCGTTGGGCGGTCATGCGGGGCGATATTAAGAAACCGCGATATCGATGTCAAAGGGGTGGCGACGCGGAGCCGCTGACAACGACCCGGACCCGCCGGGAACTGTGCTGGCCATCGCTGGCTTATTTATTGCAGAAATACTTCATTGCGCGCATGCAGGCGTTCCGCGCAGATTCAAGCACACTAATATTGATATTAGGAAAACGCGCGTTCAACCGAAGCTGTCCGGAATCGATGTCTTTGGTCGATTGAATCGATCGATATAAGAAAAGCGCAGAGCTCGGGCCAATTCATTCAATTTCCGCCGCGTCCGCGACTCCTCTATGGTTGTGCGGGAGTGATCTAACGCGTCGTCGAACGTGCAGGCAGATCAAGGGAGTTTTCAGTCTCGAAGCCTTCATGCGGCCGTCACGGCTCGGGCATCAGCATGCCTCGAGGGTTCGACCGCCACGCGTCCGGATCATGCAATGACAACCACGAGCATCAGACAGGGGGACTCCATGATGAAGTTTGGCAAAGCGTATGTTGCGTCCGCGGCGGTCTGCGGACTGGCCTCGAATCTCGCTCTGGCGGACGCGACCGTCACGGTCGATGACGTGCCGGTGAATCTCGCCTTCAGCGGTTTCGTGCGCGCGGATTTCGGCACCGGCGACCGGTATCCGGCCGGGGAGGGCGAGGAACGGTTCGGCTCCTCGAAGAACCTGCTCCTGCTCTCGGCCACGACCGAAGATGTCCAGGCGATTCTCGATTTTGGCGGCACGATCTTCAATGACGGCGTCAACAACGGCAGCGTCGGCATCAAGGATGCATTCATCGTGGTCGGCGCCAACAACAAGACCGGATTCGTCTGGTCGGTGGGTGCACAGCCGCTGCTGTTCGGTCTTCGCCCGAACGGCTATCCGGGAGACAGCAGTCTGCAGGCGAACATCGATTATGGCGCGGACGGCGGCTTCGCGGTGTCGCAACAGGCGGGGCCCTCGATCATCGGCAACTACAAGTTCACGCCGGACGAGAGCCTGCGCTTCGGCGCCTTCGACTTAGCCGAGAGCAACGCTGGGAACGTCACCGACGGCGGCACCAACGGCTCGAAGATCAAGGACAACCTGTTCTTGCTCTGGCGCGGCGAGAATATCGCCGCCACCGGCGTGTATGCGACCGCCGGCGCGGAGCGCATCTACGTTGGTCTCGCCGGTGGCCCGCTGGGCGCGAGCGGTCCCGTCGTCGACGGCAGCAAGACGATCTATTCGGCCGGCGTCGGTTGGAAGAACGACCTCGTCAACGCCTCCGTCGAATACATTCATTTGGACGCGAACATCGTCGCGACGGCCGACGACGAACGCTACATTCGCGCGCACGTGGACGTGACGCCCATCCCACTTTGGACCGCTTATGCGGATTATTCGAACGGGCACGAATTGGGGGCGAGCACCTACCGCATCGGCGGTTTCTGGCAATTTCGCAAGCACCTCAGGTTCACGGCCGAATACTCCAAGGATATCTTCAGCTCGACGAACGGCCTGTATGCCGGCATCGGCACGGGCGGGGTCGCCGGCACGACGCCGGTCATCCTCTACGGCGTGACGCCGGCTCCGAACGACGAGAGCGTCGATCTGCGCGCCACGTTCACGTTCTAGCGTCAGCCTATCAATGAGGTGACCGCCGGTGGTATCGTCGCGCCGATGAATCGCCGGCGGGTCATTCGGGGGTTGGGTGCCGGGGCCGGCGTCGCGGTACTCGGCGGCTGTGCCGCATGGCAGCGGGGCCCGGGCCGCGCACAGGTCGTCGTCGTGGGCGGCGGCTGTGCCGGCGCGACCGCGGCGAAATACTTGCGGTTGTATTCCGATCACACGATCGACGTGACGCTGATCGAGCCGAGTCCTGCCTATGTGTCTGCGCCGCTCTCGAACCGTGTGATCGATGGAGAATTCGTCCTCGCCGACCTGACTCGCTCCTACGAGTCATTGTCGCGCCGCCACGGCGTGCGCCTCATCGCGGACCGGGTGGTCTCGTTCGATCAGGGCGCGAAGCAAGTCCGTCTCGGCCGGGGCGCAAGCCTGCGCTACGACAAGCTCGTGCTCGCGCCGGGTATCGATCCACAGTTCGACGCGATCGAGGGGCTTGCCGGGGCACATGCCGAGGGCCGCATTCTCGCCGCGTGGGCGGCGGGCCGCGACACGGCCGGTCTGCGCGCGCAGCTCGAGGCCATGCACGACGGCGGCGTGTTCGCGATCACGATACCCGAAGCGCCGTATCGCTGCCCGCCGGCACCGTACGAACGCGCGAGCCTCGTCGCGGCGTATTTCAAGAGATACAAGCCGCGTTCCAAGGTGCTCGTCCTGGATGCGAATCGCGACGTCGTTGCGATGGGACCGCTGTTCAAACAGGCCTGGCAGGATCTGTATGGAGATCTGCTCGAATACCGCAACCATCACCAGGCGGTCGCCGTCGATGCGCGCACCTTGACCGTTCGCTTCGAGGTCCAGGAGGACGTGCGGGCGGACGTCTTGAATGTGCTGCCGCCGGTTCGCGCCGGGAACGTCGCGCGGGCCGCGGGTCTCGCCAATGTCAATGCACGCTGGTGTGAGGTCGACTTCAACTCGTTCGAGTCGGCGCTCGCTAAGGACGTGTACATCATCGGCGACGCGATTCAGGCCGCTCCGAGAATGCCCAAGTCCGGTCAACTCGCCAATGGCCATGCGAAGGTTGCCGCGGCAGCGATCGTCGCAGCCTTGCGACAGCAGCCACTCGACCCGGAGCCGATGCTGACCAACACTTGCTACTATCTCGTGAGTCCGTCCGCCGGTATGCATTCAGCCGCCGTGTACCGCTACGTGAATGCGCAGCGTACCTTCGAGACCGTGCCCGGGGCCGGAGACGTGTCGGCCGAACCGGATGCAACCGACGTCGCCGCAGCGCTCACCTGGGCCGCCAATCTCTGGGCCGACATGCTCGCGTAATATCGATGCACCCGCTCATATCGCTCTTACCGCGCGGATCCGGCCCCGTCTTCGAGATATTAAGAAAACGCAAAATGCGTCTTAATTAATTCAATTTCCTTAAGGTCGGGGATTACCTTAGATTCCCTGCTCGCTGAGTGTAGTACAACCCTATGCGGCGCGATGCAATAACCAGAATGAGAATTGGAGGGGGAACATATCGTCATGAGAGTCGTTGCGTGGAAACGCGAGCCATGCGGTCGAGCGGCCTGCTGTCCGCCCTTGCCGGAAACATCAACCTGTAGGAGAACTTGCAATGTCTGAATCGAAGGATTTGAGCCGAAGGCATTTCCTCGGACTGGCCGGACAGGCGGGTGTCGCGTCCTTCGCGGCGCGAGCGATCGGATTCAATCTCGGTCTCGTCGAGCTCATCCATGCGGAACCCACCAAGACCGCGGTCACGCCGTTCAGCTTCGCGATCATCACCGATTCCCATTTGTTCAGCATTCCTAACCACAAGTTCGACCGCGCCCTCGAGGACGCCGTGGCGCAGGTCAATGCGCTCACGCCGGCCCCCGATTTCGTGGTTTACACGGGTGACATCGCCCAAAACGGACGCGAGGACCAGCTGGTCAAGGGTCAGAAAATCCTGGCGAATCTCAAGATGCCGCTCAAGGTCATTCCCGGCGAGCACGACTGGTACCTCGACATGGGCAAGACCTGGAACGGCATGTTCGGCAAGGAGACCTGGTCCTTCGATCACAAAGGCGTGCACTTGATCGGTTTGAATTCGATTCTCGTCAAGGACTTCTGGACCGGCTCGGGCATGACACCCTTGCAGCGCATGAGCACCATGGAGATGCTCGAAAGCCCGATCGCCGGACCTTGGGGCGTTCGTGAGGCGCAACTGGAATTCCTGCGCAAGGACGTGGCCAAACTGAGCCCGAGCACGGCGGTCGTGATTTTCACGCACTCGCCGTTGTGGGATTACTATCCTCGCTGGAATTTCCAGACTCAGGACGCTCCGGAGATCCGCGAGATCTTGGGCAAGTTCGATCACGTCGTGTCCCTGCACGGTCACGTGCATCAGACCATCTACAACAAGTTCGGGAATTTCAGTTCCGCGGGCGCATTGTCGACGTCCTGGCCTTGGCCGTATCCGCCCGTCGCGCTCGATTATCCGGGCTCGCAGATGAATCAGTCGGATCCCGCAAACACCAAGGACGGCATGGGCACGCAGCACGTGAGCTTGGGAGCCTCCGGCGGCGTCGTCACCTATGATCCCTTCGCCAACTCCCTGACGCCGTGGCTCAAAGACGGCGTGAAAGTCTGACCTCAACCTACGAGATCATCATGAAAACACCAAAACAGTCGATCAGAATCTACCTCACCGTCGGTGCCGTGGTGCTGGGCAGCTTCGGGACGGTGGCGATCTTTGCGCGCGCACCGTTCACGGACGCGCAGCTCGCGGAGCAGAAGCAGGAGTTGCTCGAAGTGGTCAACAAGGGTCGGGATCTGTGGCACGGCAGCAACCCGTCGATGTCGACGAACGGTCTCGCCTGCGGAAATTGTCATCCCGATGCAGCAGCTTCCAACCCACAGACGTTCCCGAAGTGGGTGCCGCAGCTCAACGCGGTCGCACCGATGCGCGAGATGATCAACTGGTGCATCGTGCATCCGCAGAACGGAACGGCGCTCGACGTGTCGGGTCCGGACATGGTCGCGCTCGAGGCCTATGCGGCCTATCTCTACCGCGGTGAGAAGATCGAACCCGGCTATACGGTTCCGACGCCGCCGATTCCGGTCAAGTCGGGCGTAGGCTACCCCTGGAAGCCGTCCGGGGTCGGTGTCGACAAGTAACCGTCGTGAGAGCGTGGCCCGGATGCGCTTTGTCCGTCTGCGTCGCTGCGGTCGGGTGTCTGTTCTCCCCGAGCAGCCATCCTGCCGCATCGACGCGAACGGACTGCGACACGAGCCTCTATCCCTTGAGTTCCCCGACGTCGCGATTCGAGGATGGCAGCGACGGCACCGTGACCGACAAGCAATCGAAGCTCATGTGGATGCGATGCGCGGTCGGCCAGAGCTGGAGCCACGGTGCCTGCACCGGGCAGAGTGCCGGACTGACTTGGGCGGATGCAGAGCGCGCGGCGACGAGCGTCAACAAGAGCGGAAAATTCTTCTACAGCGATTGGCGGTTGCCGCAACTGCCCGAGCTCGCCTCGATTTCCGAACGCCAGTGCAAGAGTCCGCGCATCAACCTCGAGGTCTTTCCCAACACGGCGCCGGATTTTTTCTGGTCGGCAACCTCGCGGCCGGCGGGCGCGGCCAGTGCACCACCGGGGTCGGGGTCCGCCGCTGCCGCCGCGAACGAGACCCCCGATCAATTCGCGTTCGTGCTGAGCTTTGGTCCCGACGGCGTTGCTTACGCGAACAAACAGGAGCAGCATGATGTCCGGCTCGTCCGCTCCGCGCGCTGAGTTCCACGCAGGGACCGACGCGCCGTCGGCCGGGCGGCGTCGCGTCCTTTGGGGGTGCGGCCATGCGCTGCTCGGGGCCGCACTGTGTCCGGTCTTGCGCCTTCGGGCGGAGCCCCTTCCCGTCGTCGACGCCGCCAAGCCCGCCTTCGGTGCGGGTTCGCTCGCGGAAGTTCTCCGACGGCTCGACGCCAACCCCACGCCGAGTGACGACATCTCGCTCAGCGTCCCCGATGTCGTCGAGGACGGCGCGATGGTGCCCGTCGAGATCACGAGCCGGCTGCCGGGCGCTCAGGAGATCTACATCATTTCCGAATCGAATCCGTTTCCCCTGGTGGCCCGTTTTTCGGTGCCCGACGGCACGGATGCGTTCGTGTCGACCCGCATCAAAGTCGCCAGCAGCGGTCGCGTCCACGCGTTGGTTCATTGCGACGGCCGATTCCTGTCTGCCGTCAAGGCCACCACCGTCACGGTCGGAGGTTGCGGTGCCTGATCCCATCCGTATCCGTGCTCAGGCGAGAAACGGCGGCACCGACATCCACGTTTTGATGCCGCATCCGATGGAGACCGGTTTTCGTAAGGACCCAGCCGGTGATTTCATCGCCGCCCACTACATCACGGACGTCGAGATCGTCGTCGCCGGACGAACGGTGCTGACGGCGACCTTGAGCCGCGCGGTCTCCGAAGATCCGCTGCTGTTCTTTCGCATCAAGGGGGGGCGTCCCGATGACCCCATCCGGGTTGCCTGGGTCGACAGCTGGGGGGAGCGCCGCATCGATGCAGCGGTGATCATGGCGGCCACGTGAGAGTCAGTCCTTCAAACGACATCAGTAACACTTCAAGGAGCACATCGATGCCAGCATGCAACCGTCGAACCTTCATGACCCGCGTCGTCCTGGGAACGGCGGCGTTGGCAACCGTCGGCCGGGCGCTCGCCGATTCCGGTACCGCCGCGGCCCCGCAGGATCGCTGCGCCGATTGCCAGTTCTACACGGCCGCTTCGGGGACGCCGACGCCGGGCGCCGCGATGGGAACCTGCGCGTTCTCGGGCAAGACCGTCAGCGCCGACGGCGGCTGCGGAGAGTTCATGCCCGCCGCCGCGGCATCGCGCGGGGCGAGCGCCGGCGCCGGATCATGAGGTACCATTAGATTCACATCAACGCGTCCATCAGGAGAGCCATCCATGAGTGAGAAAAATCAGGGTTTGAGTCTGACACGGCGCGCGGCCTTGGGTCGCGGCGCGAGGGCGCTGGCGGCCATTACCGTGGTCGTCGCGGGCGTGTCGCCGGCATTCGCCGGCAAGGCGTCGAAGGAAGATTTCTACTTTCAGGAGACGCCCGATGCCGACAGCGGCCGAAACTGTACCGGCTGCATCAACTTCACGGCAAAGGCAACGGGACAGTACGGCAAGGATTCCGGCGACTGCGCCCTGCTCGCCGGGGATGTCTGCAACCACTGCTATTGCCAGGGATGGACCGACAAGAATGCCCCCGGCGCCAAGAAGGCGGGAACGTGAGAGTGCTTTGATGGCGGCGCATCGGCGCCTGTAGAACCTTCCGTGGGGGCGCCGTGGCTGCGCCCTCTCTTTAGGAATAGCTGCGGGTGATGAACCAAAAGACCCCCAACCCGACCAGGCACGCCGATGCCACGTCGACGACCAGGGCCCGCGGTAGCGACAGCTTGAGCCGCACCAGCAGCACGACCAGCAGCGTGGCGGCGACGACCAGCGTCAATTGACCGATTTCTACGCCGAGGTTGAAGCCCAAGAGGAGTTCCGCCAGGCGTTCGGGCGGAAGTTCGAGTTCGAGCAGATCCGCGGCAAAGCCGAAGCCGTGAATCAGGCCGAATACCAAGGTGATGAGAATGCGCAGGCGCCCCGCATCGCGCAATCGCCCGGAGATCATCAGGTAATTCGCCGTGAACAGCGCCGCTCCGAACAACAACAGACAGGGTAGTTCACCAATGCCCAGCCAGGCGAGCACCGCCATGAAAACCAGAGAGCCGCCCACCGCCGCCGCGACCGGTCCGGGCTGTCGGGTCTGCGCGACGATGTTCTCAGCGCCGATCAGTGCAATCGTCAGTGCCACGAGCGCATCGATGTATTCGGCATGCGGCCGAAGCACTCCCGTGACCGCGAGCGCCAACGTCACGCTGTGGCCGATCGTGAAACCGGTCACGACGAACACGAGGTCGCGCAGGCGCCGCGATATCAGCACCAAGCCCCACAGGAAGGACATGTGGTCGACGCCGGTGAAGATGTGCATCGTGCCCATGCGGATGAACTCGATGAAGCGCGCGCTCTTCAGCCGATTTCCCTCGCCTCCCGTGACGTCGACGTCTTGGTGCTCGGCGGTGAACAACTGCTCCGTGAACTCCCCGGTCGTGACGTTCTGGACTTGGGCGAAGTTCACATGGCTCGCGATCAGATCGAAGAACGCCCCGGAGTGGATCTTAAGATCGTTGGCGTGCGCGCATCTGAACGTGAAATCATACTTGCGGTAGCCGGTGACGGCGGACAGCGTCTGGATCGGCGGCACGAGCGGGCAGGGACGACCGCCGTCGAGTGGATACACCCGCGCCGTCAGGTAGTCCTTGATCTGCTCGTCGGATGGCGAGCCCTGCCCGCCGCCGATTCGGTCGGCCTCCAACACCGGCAGCGTCATCACCAGATCGACGTCCGTCTCCTTAATCTCCCACACCGAATGCGACTCGCTGCGGGTATGCGCGTTGGCGACACCGCTGAGCAGCAGACAGAGGCCGAGCGCACGCCACGGCGGCATCAGCGCAGATCGTCAGCGATCAACACGGTCGCCCGCTTGCGCAGGAAGGCCTCATCCCCGGCGCGTAGATGGCTGATCGACTCGTTACGATAGTCGGCGAGAACGCGATCGCGCGCCGCGGCGAAATCCGTTGGCACGGGTCGGTGGTTGCTCACCATATAGAGCACGTGGATGGCATCCGCACGGCGGATCGGGACCGACGCCGTCCCATTGGCGAGATCCTTGGCGACGTCGAATAGTGAATCACCCAGATGGATCTTGGCGGCGAAATAAAACTCCTCATCGCCCACGGCGGTCGAGGCTCGGGCGTGCCACCGAGCGAGCAGCGCCGGCGTGGGCGCGGTCGAGGCGAGGGACAGGGCCGCCTGAGCGGCGGCGGCAGCGTCGGTCGGGTCAAACATCAAGTCGCGTACCGTCATGATGCCCTCGCTGACATAGCGATCGCGGTGGGCGGCAAAATAGTCCCTGAGTTGCTGCTCGGTCGGCTGCGCGCTGATCGCATCGGCCGCCATTTCCGATTCGACCGCATTGACCATGGCGCTGCGCACGTCCGGATCGGTCGATGCCACGTCCAGTTCCTTGCCGCGCTGGACGAACAACTCCTCGCGAATCATGTCGTCGAGCACCTTGCGGCGCTGATCGCTCGTCGCGTGCGCAAGGTCCACGCCGTACAGCGTCTGCAATTGCAGCAGGTAGTCGCTGCGCGCGACGGGTTGCTGGTTGACGAGCGCGACATCCTCGGGCGGCACAATCAAGGTCGACGTGCCGCGGGCCGTGAATAGCGCGTAGCCCGCGAGCACGAGACCGGTCAGAGCGCCGAACCCCAAGAGCACGAAGGATCGGCGGGAGCCCGACAGGGTTGAATTCGAGCGGTCGAGGTTTGTCATTCTGGCGCCCCGCGCGACAATGCATACACATAGACGGCCACTTCGCGAATCGCCGCAGGACTCAACTTGCCGACCCACGCGGGACACACGCCGGCGCGTCCATACGAGATCGACTGCGTCAGCGCCTCGCGGCTACCGTCGCCGTAGAGGGTGATCCGGTCAGTCAGGTTGGGCGCGCCGATTGCCGGGTCACCCTTCGCGTCCGATGCGTGGCAGTCGTAGCAACCACCGGCTCCGGCGAAGAGAGCCGCGCCCCGCGCGACGGCGGTCGCGTCGGTGTCGCTGCCGTGGGACGTGTCACGGCCCTGCCGATACCAGAGGTACGCGACCAGATCCCGAATGTTCCCCGGCGACAGCGGTGGAATCTTGCCGTCGCGGGCACTCGGATGCGCCGTACCGTAGGCGGGCATGATGGCGAGATTCCAGGCCTTGGGGTGATACGAGCGGATGCCATAGTCGACCACCTGCTCGATGTCGCCGATGCTCCCCGTCCCGTACAGCCAATCGGCATCGGTCAGGTCGGGAATGCCGCGTGCCGTGTCGCCGGCGCCCGCCGCGCCATGACAGGTGGCGCAATGGTTGGCGAACAGCGCTTCGCCGCGCCCTCTCGCAAAAGACATCAGGCGAGCATTTCCCGGGATCGCCACCGGGTCAGCCTGGAGGAGCCGTCCCTCGAGCCGGTACCGGTGCAGCAGCAAGACTCCCACGACCACGACGCAGGCGCACGTCGCGGCGGCGGCGACTCGCAAGAAACCGACAGGCATCACCGCGAGACTCCCGTCAGCCAACGTGCAATGAGCCGTCGCAGTCCATCGTCCCGTCCCTCGATCCGCTGCCCGCCATCAGCGTATCAGCAATCAGGGGTTCTGTTCGTTGACATACAGACCCCGGCTTGCGCATCCGTCAATCTTGGTCAGGCGGATTGCGCGGCAATCGTCAACCCAAGGTGAACTCATGCGCGTCTCTCAATTCATGGCCTCGGCGCTCGTCGCCGGGAGCGGTCTCATAGCACTGTCGTCGGCGGCGGAAGCGCAGATCAGCGTCAATATCGGTGTCGCCCCGGACTGCCCCTACGGGTATTACGACCTCGCACCCTACGGTTGCGCTCCCGCGGGCTACTATGGTCCGGAGTGGTTCAATGGGGATGTCTTCATCGGCGCCGGCCCCTGGTTTCACGGCCGCGGTGATTTCCGCGGCAACGTCAATAATGCATTCCATCCGGACCATGGTTATCAGGGACCCATGCCAGGTCGGGGGGAGCGAGCAGATCCGGGAAGGCGCGTCGACGGAGCCCACTTCAGGGGCAACGAAGAGCGCGATGGCCGGGGCCACGCGACCGGCAGACGGCGGTAGCCGCAGCCCGTATTGCCGTACCTGACTTTGTTGCCGGAGGCCTCGTTTGGTATGGTGACCGCAAGTCATCAGGCGCTTTGGTCGGGAGAAGGGCGGCGTGCAGGGCGATTTGGCAATACGTCCGGTCCGATACTCGGATGCGGACGAGCTTTCGATGTTACTCAACGAGATCATTGCTCGCGGCGGCACGACCGCGCTGGAAGATCCGTTCGAACCCAGCACTCTCGCCGACACCCTGCTGACCGGCTCCGGCGTGATCTGCTGCTTCGTCGCGGCAGAGCGCTCGACCGGCAAACTCCTTGGGTTCCAGACCCTGACAAGAAATCCCATGCTGCCCGCGACTATCGGCGACATCGGCACCTTCGCCCGGGTCGGCCTCACGCAAAAGGGCGTGGGCTCCGCGCTCTTCAATGTGATGCGCACCGAAGCCTGTGGGAGAGGGCTTACCGCCATCAACGCCACGATACGTGCGGATAACAGCGGGGGGCTCGCTTTCTACCATCGCATGGGATTTGTCGACCACGAGGTGACGCGAGCCGTTCCGCTCAAGGATGGCACTCCGGTAGATCGGTGCAGCAAGCGGTACTCGTTGACCAATCCGTCGAATGAACGAATTTCATCCTCACCGTGAGATTCTGCCGCCGGCGCAGGCGCGTCTGTGGCGGGAACTATCTGCGTTGCCCAACCAATTCGCAATTGGAGGGTGAGATTCCATTCTTGGCAGGCGCGCAGACCCTACGCACGCCACGAAGACATGCGGGTTATCCGCCGTTACGTGTCGGACGATGATATTCGCGAAGTACTGGACCACGCTCCGCCGGGCATCATCGATCCGCGCTCATGGGCCTACTGGAATTCCAAGATGGGCCGGTATCCGCCGCCGCCGCTGCCGGTGCGAAGCTTGTCCACCGGCGCCGACGGTCAAGTGCCGCTTGCAGACTGCGGCCGCCTCGACATAAGCGGGGACGAGTCCTTGGTGTATCCTGCATCACGAGATACTGGGGATCATTCGTGACTGGGCCTCTAATTTGAGGTGAAGCGATGAAAGTACTGTGGCTGTTTTACGTCGCGGTTGGGCTACTTGCGTTGGTTGGCGCGAGCGGCCTATTGATAGCAGCGATATTCAAAGACGACAGCAGTCGGCGCATGATCTTCAAGGTTGGGACTTACGGACTCATCTTGACCGGCTTGGCCTTGATGTTGGGCAGCATGTCCAACCTGTTTGGGTCAAACGAGCTTTTTGATGGCCTGCTCTTGATTGTTTTCGGCACGGGCGCCGAGATGCTTCCCGCGAAGGCGAAATGATTGCGGGAGGCCCGACTATCTGAGGCCGGTCGTCCTGGTCGCGCTCAACACCGGATTACGTCGCGGTGAGATCCTGCAGCTCGAATGGAAGGATGTCGTCGGTGCCGCAGCCGCCGGGATCCGGGTCGGCCGGCGCATCACCTGCACCTCTTTGATCGAGGGGTGATTTGAGCCACTTCGCTCATGACTTGGCAGGAGTGCCTTGGGTGGCATATACTTTTGTATATGCCAGTGTAATGGAGAAGGCCCATGCAGCGCAAAGCCAAGCTTTTCATGAACAACCGGAGTCAGGCGGTCCGTTTGCCAAAAGAGTTTCAGTTCAACGCCACTGAAGTTTTTATCCGTCGGCATGGGGATGAGGTGATTCTGTCTCCCCGCCCCGAAGACTGGACCGCTTATCTGACCTCGGGACCGGTTGCCTCCAAGGAATTCATGGAAGCGGTTGACGATCTTCGGGTCCAAGAGCGCGAACTCTAGTGGCGGAGTACCTGCTGGACACCGATATATCGTCCTACATCATGAAGCGTTCCCATGAGGCCGTTCTAAGACGGCTGCAGATGGTCCCGATCGGTGT
>Ga0209611_10010697_pt1 | contig 13432 bp, 15 predicted proteins | sample S1TSphgellanicum_3_FD_187693 | JGI IMG/M metagenome (GOLD analysis project Ga0209611, IMG submission 187693) | Host-associated microbial communities from peat moss isolated from Minnesota, USA - S1T2_Fc - Sphagnum magellanicum MG (SPAdes) (version 2) | ecosystem: Host-associated > Plants > Peat... | reverse complement strand
TGTCGACGACCGTCCCGCGAACCTCGAGATCGGCAGTGATGGGCATGGACAACGACAAGGCGCGCGCGCGCGGCGATTGCGACCATGTGGTCGTATATCGAAACAGGGGCGTGCCAGTGCGCAGTGTTGTCCACTCACCCACAAGTTCCCCGTTCATCCAAACATTCAGGGAACCCACGAGTTACCAATCTGCGGCGTCTGGCGGAGTTTTAGGTTCTGAGTCAGTTTCGTTGGACAGTAACTGCACTTGTACCCCAAGGGCGCTTAAAATTTTGAATAACTGACCGACACTGACTCTCTGCGGATCGGCTTCGATTTTTGCGATTCGAGTTTGGTCCAGGCCGACCAGCATTCCCAACTGTGCTTGGGTGAGATGACGAGCGTTTCGCAGGGATGGGAGGTGTTTTGCGAGTTGTGCCGGGGTTTGCAGTAAGTAGTCCATATCTGCAATATATGCCATTAAAGGCATTAATGCAATACATGCCTTCTAAGGCATAAATACACAATATGCCTTCAGTGGCATCCTATAACTCGTGGTATTACGGGGGTGAAATTCGTGTACCCGCGCGACCGTATTTTCTTGGGTTAAGCAGGGAATCCCCGTGGGGACGCCAATTTTAAACCGCTCAAGGCGGCGGCGCGCCGATCTCGGCGTTCAACGCATCCATGCACGATTCCCAGCTTCTGCAACTCGCCGAGCGCTTGCGTCCCAGCGCCCTACAAAATCAATAGGTTTTGCTTCGTAGCTTTCCTGACCGCGGCAAGTGGAATGCCGGAATCGAAAGTGACAAGCCGGCCGTCGTGCTCGACGGCGAGGGCAAGCAGGTAAATGTCGGTCAGTTGTCGCGGTCCGTGAATTCGGGTCGCATCCACGACGTTCGAATCCAACACACTGACAGCGTCCGGCCAGAATTCATGGATATTTTGGTGGCAGGCTTCGGCTAGTCGCTGAACGACGGCTTCAACCGGAAACGGGTTTGGATAGCCGGGGTTCGACATGATACGAATGCATCCGTTCTGGGTGATTGGACATGATGCCCAACCCTCCCGCGCTTGCTTCGCGAACCAATCGATCGCGGAATCGTGGGAGGCGTGATCGGAGTCCAGCAACGCGATTAGTACGTTGACATCCAATAGTGCGCGCACTCCTTAGTAGGGTCCGTCGATCCGAGAGCAGTTCGGGTGAGCATGGCTAGTAAGCATCTTCGTCCCGAAGCTTGTCGATCAACTCGTTTGTGACGATGCCACCGCGCCGTGCGAACGGCTTCAGTCCATGGACTGCCTTGGGTTCCTTCACGGAGAGCGGTTCTTGCGGAGCCGTCAGCGCGCGCCGAGCCAGCTCGGAGATCATCTCGCCCGTCGTCTTCCGTTCCCGCTTGGCCCGCTCCTTGGCGGCTTGCAACACGTCGTCAGCAATGTCGAGCGTTGTTCTCATGCATCAGATGCTAACGCATCACGCATCAAAAATCCACCCGCTAAGCGGCAGCATCTCGGCCGAGGGGCGTGAGGGAAACACGCTGGCTTTGGGCGCGGAACCTAATTCAGATGGGGATAGCCGAGCCGCTCGGCCAATTTTTCCAATTCCAGCGCGGTTTCGAATTCCTGCTTGGGTTCAAGATCGAAGCCGTCGAGAAATAGCTGCGCGCGCACGGTTTCGAGACTCGGATCAACAGCCACCGCCTGCAAGCATGTCCTCAAGCTACCGAGCGTCGCGTCGTCGGTCGCACGCGCCGTGATCAGCGGCAGACTCGGACTCGCCGCGGTCCAGGCAAGCACTCGCAGTCGGGATGTGGTCTCCGGGCACAGCCGTTGGAAATGAGCGAAGCTCACGCAGTCGAGAGCGGCCACATCGGCTTGGGTCCTGGCCACCATCTCGGCGCTGCGTCGGTGCGCTCCGCTCGAGATCACGCTGCCGAAGAACGGCGCTCCGCGGGCGAGCGGGGCGATTGCGGCCCGAAACAAATTCATGCCGCTGTTCGAGTCCCACTCGTTGACCGCACAACGTCGGCCGCGCAGATCCATGAGGCTCGTCGCGGGATCGTCGATGCGCACCACGATGGCGCTGCGATAGCGGGCGCCTTCGCAACCGGGGACTGCATAGCGGGGCGTCGCCACCACCCGGATCACGCCCGTAAAGGATTTCGCCAGCGGGTACTCGCACCCCTGTCCCAGCAGCAGTCGAGGGTGTCTCCACAGTTCACGAGTCGGTTCGGTTCGCGTCAAGACAGAGGGAACGCCATCGATGCCCGCCTCGGTCAGCCTCCGCGCCAGCACGCCCCACAGCGCATCGTGAGCGTCGGCGAGCTCCGGAAAGTCGTACATCGGAAGGGCGGCGATACGCCCCTGCGAGCCGCTCATTCTGCGCTGCGCGGCTGCGGATGCTCGAGGCTGATGACCGGTCGGAACAGATAACCGCGCACGATTTCCCCATACCCGCCGACAAAGACCAATCCCGTCCCCGCCTTGGAGCGGCGCATCTGCCGCCAGGTCTCGGGCAGCCGGTACCATGGCAATTTCGGATAGGCGTGGTGTGCAATGTGCAGATTGTTGTTGAGGAAGACCAAGGCCAGCAGCGGGTGCGCTTCGACGACCGTCGTGCGCTGGTGCGGATCGGCGTGGGCGCGATGCTCGGCGAATGAACGTAGTTGGCCCAAGGAAACGCTCGGATAGACCATCAATGCGAGATACACCCAGGCCGGAACATGGCAAATTCCGACGACCCATACGAGCACGGCGGCGACGCCCATCACATGGCGCGACCAGATCGCGGCCCGGGAGTGGTCGCCGGCCTTCAGTGCGACGACTTCGGGCGACCAGAATGCATAGGCTGACAGAAACGGACCGAACAGCATGCGTCCTGCCAAGGTGGTGTTGGCTCGGTAGACGGCCTGCAGCAGGCGGTTGCGGCGCGAGGCGGTCCCGTGTTCCAGATAAAACGATTCGGGATCGAGTTTGGGATCGGTCAAGTGGCGGCCGCGGTTCTGATGATGCAGCAAGTGCGTGTGACGATAAATCCCGTAGGGAATCCACAACGACAGCGGCAGACTCGCGATCAGCGCGTTGAGGCGCTTGTACGGCGTCGGATGGTTGTGAATGGTTTCATGTTGAAGAGAACTGTACCAGGCCAGCAGGACGGCGACGGCGGGAGCACTGAACCACAGAGGCAGATCGGCATAAAACCAGGTGAGAGCGAGATAGCCGCCGTAGATCGCGAGGGCCACGGCCAGCGTAGGAAGTTCGAAGCGGGTTTCGCTGGCCAAAGAGTCTTCGATGTCGCTCAAAATAGGTCTGCCTGCCGCAAGCCACAAAAGCTGCCGGCGATTATTCACCAGATAGTGCCGTGCCGCCCATTCAATTTGCGCATGTCGTCATGCGAGCATCGCGAACCTCGGCACACCGATGTTGGTCGCCAAGACGCGCCTGCGCAAGTGGCGTGAAGTAAGGATGCGTCACGGTTTTCGATGCTGCTCGGCTCCTACGCACAGCCTGGTGATCGTCTGACATCCCCTGGACCTGCGAAGTCGCACCATAAATTGCTATTCCTTCATAAAAGAGAGCAGCCATGTCCAGTCAGCCAGCCGTCCCCCGAGCGACCTTGGACCTCGAGCGAGCCGCCGTGCGTTTTGACCCGGCGATGGAACGGCTCGACGAACATGAAGCGGAGACGACCGCCCACCTGACGGAAACCATCGGCAAGATCCAGACCAAGGTGTACGAGGACTCAGGCCACGCGCATCGCGGTGTGCATGCGAAATCTCACGGTGTATTGGTGGGGGAATTCAAAGTCCATGCATCGCTGCCGCCCATCCTGGCGCAGGGCCTGTTTGCCAAGCCGGCAACCTACCCGGTCGTCATGCGATTTTCGACCATCCCGGGCGATATCTTGGACGACAATGTGTCCGTCCCCAGAGCGGTAGCCATCAAAATCATCGGCGTGGCCGGCGCGCGCGTCCACGGTTCCGAGGCCGACTGTACCCAGGATTTCGTGCTGGCCAATGGACCCGTGTTCGGCAAGGCTCACCCGAAGGAGTTTCTCAGCACATTGAAGCTGCTGGCGGGAACCACCGACCGGGCCCCTGGGCTCAAGAAGGTCCTGTCGAGCGTCATGCGAGGCGCGGAGCGGTTGGTGGAAGCCGCCGGTGGGCAGAGTCCAACCCTCCTAACGCTCGGGGGCTACCCCGAAGTGAATATTCTCGGCGAGGATTTCTACAGCCAAGCGCCGATTTTGTATGGGGATTGCATCGCGAAAGTGGCCGTCAAACCGCTGTCGGCGGGTCTGCGCGCGCTCCGTCAAAGTCCGGTCGATTTGAAAGGTAAACCTGATGGGCTACGGGAGGCGGTCGTGGCGTTTTTCCGCGCGAACGGCGGCGAGTGGGATCTCCAAGTGCAGCTGTGCACGGATCTCGAGGCGATGCCGATCGAAGACGCGTCGAAGCAGTGGCCGGAGGATCAAAGTCCCTATATCTCTGTGGCGACACTCACGATGCCGCCACAGGATGCGTGGAGCGCCGACCGGGTCACCCTGGTCAACGATGGGATGGCTTTCAATCCCTGGCACGCCCTGGCGGCGCACCGGCCGCTCGGAGCAATCAACCGGGTGCGCAAGTCCGTTTACGAGACGGCGGCGCGATTCCGCGCATCTCGCAACAAGACCGGCATTGCGGAGCCGCGCGGCATCGCCGATCTGCCGCGTACCTGACAACGTCGCTGCGCACTTAAGCCTTGGTTATAAGTTCATAACGCTTGCGCCTAAGGGGCGGCCGGGGCTCACGATATCATGGGCCCCGTATGTCCCTGAAATCGGCGGTCGCTCGATGGCTGGTAGGCGGTAGCGAGCCTGCTGACGCGGGCGCTCTTCAAAAAATCAATGACGCATTTGTGGGCTTCTCGACCGAGCAACGGGTCGAGCAGGCGACGGAGCTTTTGCCCGGCGCGCACGTGCTCACGTCGAGCTTCGGCGCTCAGGCAGCGGTCATGCTGCATCTCGTCAATCAAGTGATCCCGAGAATACCGGTGATCCTGATCGATACCGGTTACCTGTTTCCCGAGACCTACCGATTCGTGGACGATCTCACGCAGCGGCTCGACTTGAATTTGAAGGTGGTCCGTTCCGATGCCTCGCCGGCCTGGCAAGAATCTCGTTTCGGCAAACTCTGGGATCAAGGGCTCGAGGGCATCGAACAGTACAATCGGATCAACAAGCAGGAACCGCTCGACAGAGCGCTACTCGAGCTCGGCGCTCAAACCTGGTTCGCGGGCTTGCGCCGGGTCCAAGCCGAGACTCGCGCGCAGATCGAGCCGATCGAGTTCAAGCGCGGGCGCTACAAAGTGCATCCGCTCTTTGATTGGACCGATCGCGACGTGGGTCGATATCTCGAGAAGCATAAACTCCCCTACCACCCGTTATGGGAGAAGGGATACGTCTCGATCGGCGATTGGCACACCACACGCTCGTTGGCGGAAGTGGACAGCATGGAGGAACTGAGATTCTTCGGGTTGAAGCGCGAGTGCGGTCTGCACGAAGGCTGATGCTTCTTACGCAACGAAAAGGCGTTCGCTCACCAACACCAGCATGATGGCGATGAGCGTTCGCGTGAGCTGCGGGGGAAACCGGATCGTGGCCCCCGTGGCCAGCAGGACACCGGGGATCGATCCGACCAGCAAACAGGCGAGCGAGCGCAGGTCGACGTGGCCGAGGACGGCGTGCCCCGCTGCGGCGATGGCGGTGATCGGCAGTGCATGGGCGATGTCGGTGGCCACCAGGCGATCAGACGGCAGTCGAAGGGGGTACAGTGCCACCAGCGCCGCCACCCCGAGCGCGCCGGCACCGACTGAGGTCATCGTGACGCCGATTCCAAGCAATGCTCCGGTGGCTACGGTGAGTACGACCCTGTGGCGCTCGCTGCCGATGAGCGAAGCGGCCGCAAACATGAGGCCGAAGCGCCGGAAGGCATTGTGAAAGAGTAAAGCCGCGGCGGCGAGCGCCAAAATGACGGCAAGGCACCGGGAGATCAGCTGATCAACCACTCCGGGTGGCCGGTGGTCGAGCCAAAACCAGAGGACGACCGCGGCGGCGGCCGGAACACTGCCGACCAGCAGTCGCGCGACGATGCGCCAGTCCACTCTGCGGCTGAAGCCGAAAGAGGCGGTTGCCACGAGTTTCGTGCTGGCGGAAAACAGCAGATCCGTCCCAACGGCCACGGCGGGAGGTTGTCCAAAGACGAGCACCAGTATGGGTGTCATCAAAGATCCGCCCCCCACGCCGGTGAGGCCCACGAGAGCGCCGACAATGAAGCCGCAGAGGGCGTAGAGGAGGGGAATCGACATGTGGGGGCGAGTGTAACCGGCCGCCGGCATCGGCCATGATGCCCATCGCGCATGAACAAAGGTCCGTCGGTAATTAGTGAGTGGCGTCCTCGTTCGACCCTCCCTGGTGACCGGCGGCAATGCTTGAGCGGCTGCGAAGAGCTTCCTTTAATCACTTGAGAAGCCAATTGTCTGTGCGCTACCGAACGCTCCGATTCGGTGCGCCAACGCACAGACGCAGCCGTGTGCCGCAGCCGATGCTGTTTCGACCGTGCCGATGCCCATAGCCAGCTCCAATCAGCTCCGCGAAACGATACGCACGACGCTGGAGGAGCGGGCGCCGAATCTTCCTGCTGCGCGGGCGACATCCGAAGCCACAGGCAACATTTGGCGTCTCGTCGAAGCGCAGCTCGTACCGGTGATCGGAGCCCATGGGTTGGACGTGTTGTTCCGGCACGCGCTGCACCAGACGACGAATGCGTACCCGTGGCTGGCGGCGGTTGAGGATCGCGGCGGAAGCGCGGGTCCGTTGCCGAGCTTGATGGCGTGCCTCACCGCCCAACAGGCTGCCCCCGCCGCGGAGGCCGCGCAAGCGTTGCTGTTCAATTTCACCGAAATGCTGTCGCGACTGGTCGGCGAATCCTTGACCGACCGGTTGTTGGCTCCCGTCTGGGCACGCCCGCCATTGCCTCCCGAGCAGGAAATATCGTCATGAATGACAAAGTAACCATCCGCCGCCTTGCCACCGGCGTGCCGGGACTCGACGAGATATTGGGCGGCGGCCTGCCGGAGTTCTCCTTCAATCTCATCGTCGGCTCCCCCGGCTCAGGCAAGACGACGCTGGTTCACCAGATCATGTTCGCCCTGGCCACCAAGCAGCGGCCGGCGCTGTTTTTCACCGTGCTCGGCGAGCCGCCGTTGAAAATGTTGCGCTATCAGCAGCAATTCGGATTCTTCGAGCCCGGCAAGATCAATGAGTCGATTCGGTTCGTGAACCTGAGCGACGAGGTCTCAGCGGGCAATTTCGAGCAGGTGCTGGCGCGCATCACCAGGGAGGTCGAGGCCTATTCTCCGGGGCTCGTGTTCGTTGATTCATTTCGCTCAGTGATCCTCGAGGCGCGACTTAATTCGGACGGCGAAATCGGCCTGCAACAATTCATACAGCGGCTCGGCATTCATTTGAGCGGTTGGCAGGCCACCACTTTTCTGGTCGGGGAGTATGGGTCGGAAGACGACCCCCATCCGGTCTTCACCGTGGCGGACGGTCTGCTGATGTTGAGCCAACGCGTGTACCGGAACTCGATGGTACGCCAAATGCAGGTGCTCAAAATGCGCGGACAGGCGACGCGCCCGGGGATGCAAACCTTTCGGATCTCCGATGCCGGTATCGAGCTATTCCCGGCTGCACTGGTGCGCGACGACACCGGGGCCGTGCATGAAGCTGCCGGGTCGCGGCGCACCAAGGCGCGGCTGGTCATGGGCGTGCCGGGCCTCGATGCCATGCTGGGAGGCGGCTTGCCGGCAGGCTATTCGATGCTGGTCGCGGGACCATCCGGATCCGGCAAGACGATCCTCGCCACGGCCTTCCTCGCCGAGGGCGTGCGCCGGGGCGAGCCGGGAGTCATCGTCGCCTTTGAACAGACGCCGAGCCAGTCGCGCACCCCCACGATCGACGATATGGTGCGCGCCGGCCAGGTCGGCCTGATCAATACCCGCGCGCTGGATCTCTCGATCGATGAGATCGTCCAGCGCCTCATCGACCTCATCCATCGAACCAAAGCAACCCGCGTCGTGATCGACTCATTGTCCGGGTTCGAACTCGCCGTGGCGCCGACGTTCCGCGAGGATTTTCGTGAGTCGCTATTTCGCATGGTGGCCGTCTTGTCCGGCCTCGCTGTGACCGTTCTGATGACATCGGAACTCGAGGACCGCTACGCGGATCTGCGCTTCAGTCCCTATGGGTCGGCATTTCTCACCGATGCGATCATCGTGCAGCGCTACATCGAAATCGACAGTCAATTGAAGCGAGTCATGGCGGTCGTGAAAGTGCGCGGCAGCGCCCACAGCGACGAGCTCCGGCAGTTCGACATCACCGACGACGGCATCATCATCGGCAAACCTGTGCGTGATTACGAAGGCCTGCTCACCGGTCATCCGTCACGCGCCGCCGCGGCAGGTCCCCTTGCCGGCGCCAAAACGCGGTGAAAAGCAATGGCCGCGGCCATCCGAAGCGCGCGGCTGGGCCGCGAAACGATGATCTCGCCGCAATGGCTCTCATCGCGCGCGAAGCCGCCGTAATCGCCCGCGAGCAGGCCGCCGACCTGCGTCATAAGAACGCCGACTTGCGCGACCAGTTGGCCGACCAGCGCGAAGAGGTCTTGAGAATTGCCGCCGAGCGTCGAGCGCACAGTGACACCCGGTTGCTCGAGGCAAACGAGCACCTGGTGGTCGCGGCAATCCGCTCGCAGACGATGACCGAGGCTGCCGAGCACGCCGCAGTGCAAATGAGCTTGAAGGCGGAACGAGACTTTCTGACCGGATTGCCCAACCGCGCGCTGTTGGCGGATCGCCTGGCACAGTCGATCGCGCTCGCGCAACGCCACGGCAAGAGAGTCGCGCTGATGTACCTGGACCTCGACAATTTCAAGGAAATCAACGATTCGCTCGGGCATACGATCGGCGATCGGCTGCTGCAGTCGGCGGCCAGGCGCCTCGAGGAATGCATCCGCCACTCGGACACCGTCAGCCGCCAGGGCGGCGACGAATTCGTCGTGCTGCTATCCGAAGTCGAAGCGGCGCAGGACGCGGTACTCGCAGCGGAGAAGTTGATCAAGGCGATGGCCGAGCCCCATCTCATCGATGGTCATCGGCTGAGCGTGACCTTGAGCATCGGCATCAGCCTCTACCCCGACGACGGCGCGGACGCGGAAGCGATTCTGACGAACGCCGACGCGGCGATGTACCACGTCAAGAGAAACGGCGGCAATAGCTACCACGAGTTCGGTCCGGACTAAAGACTCCGCCGACGCTTGATTGATTGCGGAAGGCGATTACGCAATCCGATTACGCAATTCGGGACGTCTCGAAGACCAGGCACGTGGTGGTGCCATGCGCGTAGATCTTCCCGTCCGCAGCCACGATGCGCGCCTCGGCGGTCGCCAACTGGCGGCCACTGTGCAGCACGGTCGCCGTCGCCCGCAGAGGACCGGTCCGATGAGAGGCCGCGCGCACGATGTTGATCCCGAGTTCGACGGTCGTGTATCCCCGGCCCGCGGGCAACACGGATTGCACCGCGCACCCCAACGCCGAATCGAGCAGGGTTGCGTACCAACCGCCGTGCACGGTGCCCATCGGATTGTAGTGCTTGAGCTGCGGGGTTCCCTGAAACGTCACCGTTCCGGATTCCACCGCGACCAAAGAAAAATCCAGCGTTTCGGCGATCGGGGGATACGGCAGCTCGCCCTTCAGCATGCTCGTCAACAGTTCCAGACCGCTCTTGCCTGCAACCCGGGCCGCCTCGATCACGCCGGGCCTCCCGCCGCCTTCCAGCATCCGTTTGACGATAGCGGCGCGCTCCTCGTCCCATTGCGTCTGTCTTGCGTCGAGGCTCATGGCGTTGCGGATCCCCGTGGTCGGATATACAATGCTTGCATATACAATAATTGTATACGCAAGCTTATGGCACCACAATCCCCGCCGGTCGATTCCCCCGCCAAACCGAGCGGCTGCAGCAACTTCAAACTGCGCCAATTGATGCGCCGTGTCTCGCAGCACTACGACGCCGAACTCGGCAAGACCGGGCTCAAGGCCACGCAGTACTCCTTGCTGTCCCACGTCGCTCAATTGGGTCCGATTCGTCCGGGCGCGCTGGCCGACGCCATGGCGATCGATGCGTCGACGTTGACGCGCAATCTCAAGCCCCTGGCCGCGGCCGGCTGGGTCACCGTCGCCGCCGGCTCCGACGCGCGCAGCCACACGGTGGCGATTACTCCAGCGGGTCGCGACAAGCGCAAGGAAGGACAGCGATGCTGGAAGTCGGCACAAAACGCCCTCAACGAGTTGCTGGGCGCCGACCAGGTGATCGCGCTGCACGCGCTCATCGATCGTTCCCTCGATCGTTTCTCGGCGCTCGACGCGGCTGCGTCCGATGATTGACCGGGACCGGGACGCGTTGGATCCGCGCACACGCCGGCTGCTCGAGGCGCCGATCGTGCCGACTCTGCTGCGGCTCGGCGCACCCAACGTGCTCATCATGCTCGCGCAGGCCTCGGCCGGGCTGATCGAAACCTTCTTTGTCGGCAAACTCGGCACCGACGCACTGGCCGGCATGGCGCTGGTGTTCCCCGTCGTCATGCTGATGCAGACGATTTCCGCGGGTGCATTCGGCGGCGCCATCGCCTCGACCATTGCACGCGCGCTCGGCGGCGGCCGCCGCGAGGATGCCGATGCACTCGTGCTGCACTCCGTAGGCATCGCCGTGGGCTTGGGATTCTTGTTCACGGTGACGGTGTGGGCCGGCGGGCATTGGCTTTACGGCGTCATGGGCGGCCGCGGCGGCGCGCTCGCGGCGGCGTTGATTTATTCGAATCTGGTTTTTGCCGGAGCCGTGCTGGTCTGGATCTTCAATTCACTGTCCGCGGTGATCCGCGGGACCGGCAACATGGCGCTGCCGGCCACGGTCACGTGTGTGGGGACCGCGGTGCTGATTCCACTCTCGCCATTGCTGATTTTCGGATGGGGACCGGTACCGGCGCTCGGCATTGCCGGCGGCGCGGTCGCGCTACTCTTGTATTATTTCCTGGGCAGCGTCGCGCTCGCGGGTTATTTGTGGTCTTCGCGCAGCCTGCTGCGGCCCTCGTTCGCAAAGGTTAGATTTCGCTGGCCGCTGTTTCGCGACATTTTGAGGCTTGGCCTCGTGGGCGCGATTTCGGCGGCTGCCACCAACCTGACCATCGGCATCACCACCGCCCTGGTGGGCGGCTTCGGCACGGCGGCGATTGCCGGCTACGGCACCGCGTCGCGCATCGAATACTTGTTGATTCCGCTGGTCTTCGGTCTCGGCAGCCCGTTGGTCGCCATTGTCGGAACGTGCATGGGGGCGGGTCTTCCGGCGCGGGCGCTGCATGCGACCTGGATCGGCGCGGCGATCGCGATCGCGATGACCGAAACCATCGGCTTGGCGGCGGCGGCGTTTCCCGGCGCGTGGTTGACTCTGTTCAACAGCGATCCTGCAATGGTCGCTGCCGGCACACAGTATCTGCACACCGTCGGGCCGCTGTACGGCTTTTTCGGCCTCGGCCTGATTTTGTACTTCGCGTCGCAGGGGGCCGGGCGACTGCTCTGGCCTGTCCTCGGCAACGTGGCGCGTCTGGCGGTGGCCGCCTCGGGCGGTTGGTTGGCATTGCGATGGGGCGGCGGATTGGCGCAGGTGTTCCTGGCGCAGGGCGCAGCCCTGATCGTCTACGGCCTCATCAACGCCGGCGCCGTGGCGGGCGGAGCGTGGTTCGGGCCGATCGGTTGGCCGCGGTCGACGACGATCCTGCTGCGCCGAATTCACCGCAACACTCCCGCGCAAGCCGCGGGTGCTGCGTAGACGCTAAACCGCCCCGCACGGAGCGGCGCCGACTGGTCTTCCGCCAGGAAGATTCTACGATTGCTTCTCGAGGACGGAACTCGTCTTGGTGCCGTGCACCGGATCGACGTCCACCGATTTCATCATCTTCCCGTCGGCGGAAACCTTCCAGTCGATGATGTCGAACACCTTGCCCAGACGGCGATCGGTTTCCTCGAACTCGTTGTCGCTGATTTTTCTCAACGTGACCATCGTCTTGCCGGGATCGCCGACGGTGGGATATTCCTTGCCGTCGAATTTCGCATCGGTCGTCTGCCCATTCCACATCATCTTGATGCCGTTGGGCGTCGATTGCAGAGTGATGGTGCGCGCGACGTCCGTCATGTCGGCCACGCTGTCCTGCATCCAAGAGCCGGAGAGCGCGTGAGCGCCCGGCGCACCCGGTGCCACGCGCTTTTCGGTGAACGCCCCGCTGAACGGCTTCTCGCCGACATTACTCGTGAACTTGCCGGCAATCTTCGAGCCGTCCTTCGATACGGTGATGGTGCTCGTGAAGACCACCTTGCCGGCTTTCTTGTCGACGATCTCGATGGACGCGGGACTCACGATGGTGACCGCCTCGGTGTCCAGGTAAGCATGGTCAGGCACCGGCTGGTCTGTACCGTCGGCCTTGATCTTGAACGGCGGCGCGCAACTGCTGCACTCATACATGCCGTTGCTGATGTCGTACACCTCGGGTTTACCCGAAAATTGCATGGAATCGAGCCGCGTTTTCCAGGTTCCGTCGAACGGGCTCTGGGCGGCGATTGCGCTCATGGGAATTACAATGGTCGGAATCAACAGAGCCGGGACAAGTAATCTTTTCATTGGCCACTCCCGCGTATTGTTTTTTGATCGTTCCGGTCGGCGCCGGTTATACGCGCGAATTTTACACCCGCGTCCGCCGTTGGACGAAGCGATCTCGCGGCTAATGCGCGCCCGCGCGCTGCAGCGCCGCAATGATTTCCGGTTGAGCGCCGCCGGCGATGGCCGCTTGCAACGGCGTGGTGCCGTGCGCATCCGCGGCATTCGGATCCGCGCCCGCGGCGAGCAGTGCTTCGACCGCCGCGCGTTGACCGTGCAGCGTCGCAAGCAAGAGCGCCGTGCGCCCACTGCTGTCGCGCGCGTCGATGTCGGATGGTCGGCCGATGTCGCTCTGGCGGGCGAGCAGCGCTTGCAGCGTATCCGTATCGCCGGCCTGCGCGGCCTCGCGCAACGCCGCCGCGGCATCAATCCGGCCGGCTGCCGCGCCCGCGGCTGATCTTGGCTGCGCTTCAGCGCCCGCCGTCGTCCGGCTTTTTGCCGCCGCCGCGGCGCGCGGCGTGAGACCTCGCGTGAACGCGCTCTGCTGCGCGAGACTCGCCGCAAGGGAGTCCGAGGCACGCAATGCCGGCGGACCCGCTGAACCGGCCGGCGGCGGCGACGAGGGCGCTGGCGATGACGCCGGCGCGGGCGGCGATGACGCGGGCGCGGGCGGCGATGGCGAGGGCACGGGCGGCGATGGCGGCGGTGACG
>Ga0209611_10010696_pt1 | contig 13433 bp, 9 predicted proteins | sample S1TSphgellanicum_3_FD_187693 | JGI IMG/M metagenome (GOLD analysis project Ga0209611, IMG submission 187693) | Host-associated microbial communities from peat moss isolated from Minnesota, USA - S1T2_Fc - Sphagnum magellanicum MG (SPAdes) (version 2) | ecosystem: Host-associated > Plants > Peat... | reverse complement strand
GAAAAAGTCGACAACAAAAGAAGAACATGACAAACCGTGAAAAACAAACAATGTCATCGAAGTGTGAAGAGCACATACGTTTGTAGGAGAACGTCGGGGCCGTTCACCGGCTGTAAAGACAACGCCAAGCACGCCATCGCTACCAATCGACACCACCAACTCTCCCCGAACTCGCAGCGAGCGACAGAAACGAGTGCGAAACAATGCGACAGAAGATTTGCAACATACAGACTTGTTGGACGGAACGAACGCCCAATGAGAGAACGGCGGTCCAGACTACTTTCCGTGTGGAGACCGACCCTACCCGACCCGACCCGGCCCAACCAGCGTTTAAATCTAGATATGAGATTTTTGCAATTATAAAAAACGATTATATATTGAACACAAATCTTTTTTTATAAAAATTATGCAAAATTGTTTCACAAAAAATTTCATGTTTTCCTTAGTGATATCCATATTGTAACTAAGAGAATTGCAATAAAATGTGTTCTTAATCTTGATGGGTTAATTTCACAAATGAATATATATTAGAAAACCTAGGGTTGATTGTGTAACAATTTGATATGTTATTTATTTAACAACTATTGCAACAAAAGGCAACAAGTATTTTGTTCCAAAAGTGATTCAAATTCGTTCAATAGAAATACTATACCATTGTAAAATTCAAGGTGGGACACTTGTATCTTAATGATAATTTTCAAATCTTTTAGTTTTAATTTTGAATGTTGAAAAAAAATCAAGCATACAAACTTGGAACAAAGGAATTTTTGCTATTGTGTTAAGGCATGTGTAGAGTTTGAACAAACATTTGTAAAATACCGGTTTATGTATTATTTGTTCTTGTTGTACATTGAAATAAAAACATTTCTACAATATTTGATCCAAGTGATCAAAAGGGTCAAGCATAGATCTTCATAGCAAAGTTAAAGGTACATATATTTCTTAATTATGTGTACATTTGACATAAGTCTAAATTTAATTTCATGCATCAGAAGATCATGAAAATCAAAAAATATTCACAACATGTATGTATGTAAATACTACAAAGATTTTTTGACAACATGATTCAATAATTATTATTTTCAAATTTTCCCCTTGTGTTTTTGGCATCCATCTAAGAACCAATATTTGATTGTTTGATTTTGTAGTACAAGAAGCACAATCCTTAGATTTCTTCCACAATATTTTATAGCTTTGTTTCTTTTTCATGAGTTTCCCCTAAATATAATGTCCATTAGTTTGGTTATTGTATAGTCTCCATGCCATTTACAAAGTTTGATTATGCAAGAGACACAACATCTTGGTATGTTTTCATTGTTCCAACAAACTTTGCTTTTACACTTTGTTTGAATATGCACTATGTCTTTGGGCCCACTTTTTGATGTTAAATTAAAGGAAGAAGTGTACATGCTTCAATTGAAGGTTTTGAGATGTCAATACAAGAGGCTCAAAGGTGTATAAGTTGATGAAAGCATTGCATGGACTTAAATAAAACATCAAGGGATGAAATATGAAAAAATTGATAACTACTTCAAATAAGGATTAGTTAGGAAGATTGTGAATCACAACCTATACTACATGCACGAGGAAGCTAGAAAAATGACAATCTTAATCATCTATGTAGGTGATTTGCTTCTGACAATAAGTAATACAAAAAAGATTGAATGATTCATTCAAGAACTCATTAACATATTCAAGATGTTTCAACTTGGAAGCATGAAGCTTCAATTTCAAATAAATTTATCTACTTTCCTTTAGGAATTTCCATGACCCAAAGGGAATATGTTAGTGAACATTAGTTTAATTAAGAATTTTCCTTTAAAGGAATGCAGTGCAAATCCTACACCAATGGTAGAAATTCAAGAACTCCAAGCTTTTAGTTGACATAAATGAAGAAAAGGTGGACATTCATCTATACTTTATAATGGTGAAGAAACTAATTTACCTCACTGACACTTGATTCAACATTTTTTATATTCATGAGAGTGGCCAACAAATATATATACCTTACCCTAAGGTCAATTTTGTCATTGAATAATCTTCATAATAGTGAAATGAATTTTTATGAAAATATGAAGTTGACATGTTGAAAATCATCATAATTATCATAGGTTTCACTTTGAATAATTTCATTATTCATGTAAAAATATCATAATAAATCATGAAACAAGTCAATAATTTCAAAAAAAAATAACTAATTAATTTTTTAAAATAAAATTATTTGTTTTGTCAATGTTGAAATTGACCTTAAGTTACAATAATTGATTCGTAGAATCCACATATGAAGGTTATCAAAAAGAATTTAAAATATTTTTGGGAGATAGTTGATTTTGGACTCATGTTTACATTGATAGGAGAAGTCAAATTAAAAGATTGTGTAAATGTAAATTAGTTTTGAGATCATAATACTACAAGATCAATAGTTATATATGTATTCCAACTTAGTGGATCAACCATACCATCACTTGATTAAGGAAGTGACAATGAATAGTGACACTTTCATCAATAAAAGTTGAATATGTTGAATAATTATCGAAGGTATGAAAGAGTCCATGTGGTTGCAAAACTTGATGAGAAAATCAGGATTTTTCAAGTGGAAAGTTATCCAAATTCAATTAACATCACGTTTGTTAATGACCTTATTTTCCATGCATAAACAAAACACATCAAGGTGCACTATCATTTCATTAAGAAAAACTCCTAATTGGTGAAATCACATTCTTAAATTAGTGATAAAAAGATCAACATCTTTACAAAACATTCAGGAAAAAAATGTTTTCTTTGTTTTAAGAAGCATTTAGTTTATATAGTCTTAAACGAATCTAAAGTCAAAAAAACAAAGTTTGAAGGCTCAAATTTAAAATATTTAAATCATAATGATTATTTATTAGGTTTTCTATCCATTTGATAAAAAACATGACAAGGATTATAATAGCTCGAACTAATAAAAACATGTGTAGAAATACACTATGTAGAATGGCTTTCTACGTAGTAATTATCTATAGTTTTTCAAAGTTGAAAATCGTTTGTTTCTCAACATCAAAAAAATTCTATTTTTTCTTCCAATCTAGATTTATAATCTAAACATTTGGCTCTAGCCATTGAGTTGAATTTTTTGCAAATGATTGATGTGCACAATGTTTAATGAATGTCATTCAAGTGGGTCTACAACAAAAGAACATTAGATTTTGTTAGAATCATTGTAATAGAAAATAGGGATTGAGGTTAGAGATGGATTCTTTTAATCTAGTTTGACAATTTGGAGGGAGAAGGTCTTTGCCAAGAATCGTTCATAGGAAGTTCACTAAAAGGTTTAATGAACTTGAAATGATTATTGAATCTCTAAAAGGGAAACATGACCTTTCAAACTTGAATTTGTAGATAGTTTTGGAAACTCTTTCTTCCAAGTAAGGTAGCCATGAAATTGAACAACTTGTGGGAAAAAAAGAAAAAAATTCATAATGCAAAAGGAGAAATGCCTTAGTGTCAAGCCATTAATAACTAAACAAATACAAACCATCTACCATTTGAATTTTTGAAATTGATTTTTTTTACCAAAAGATATGTTAGTGTGTTTTCATGTAAATTGCAAAAATATGTCTACACATGCCATAATTAAAATTAGAAGAAAAATGAGACCTTCAAAAAGAAAAAAAGAGTTAAACAAATCAATATATCACTAAATGTTAGATTAGTTAGTTAGTCCCACTTCCACATTCTTTTGTGCTTACATAATTGTTTAAACTTTGAACCATTTTTCATTAATGATGGTTTTAAGAAGCATTTAATTTATATGACCTTAAGCAAATTTAAAGTTAGCTTGTTTATTGAATTAATTACATGCCCATGATGCGTATATTTAATTTCTTAGTTTTGTACTTTAGTATTAAGATAATTCACTTACGGTGTCTTTATGTGATAAAAAATGTTATTAGCCTTTTAGAATCTCCTCACTTTCACACTCTTCTAGACCTAGAAAAGTTGATATTAGATATGGTTGGTATCGAACAAAGGATTTGTGTGTGCTCATGACTTGCTATGATGGGGGCATAATCCTAGTTTCTTGTTTTGTGATGATGGGTTGGTGGAAACACCATCCCACTACCTAATGGATTGTTGAGAGATATGATTTGTGTGGCATATGCTTTGGCAAGTGAAACAATGACACACAAAGATCTACAATTAATCCTTGGTGAAAGTGTTGACATCATAGAACCTACTAGTTCCATTGATTGCTTTATCAATTTTATTTTTGAAAAAACAACAAAAATTTGATTTGATTTATTTCGTAACATTTCAATCTATTTCATAATCCTTGATGAAAGTGTTGACATCATAAAAAATGTTAATTCTATTGATTGTTTTATCAATTTTATTTTTGAGAAACACACCCAATTGACATACTTCATGGCATATTAGTCCACTTCCTATAGTAAGAGAGAGGTGATGCTTGCACAAGTTTGACAATCACTATTCTAGATCTAAGGTGCTAGCAAACTTTGGCTTCTATTTTTTACCATTCAAGTGGGCATGGCTACATGGGTAATGGGTGGGTTCACTACATCCATTGAACTCTCTATTTGGCCTTCCCCTACACCATAGTACCATGACAAGATCAAACATTTCATTCTCAAATAATTATTTTATTCTGAAGATTCCATGTCCAAAAATAGAATTTAAAAAAAAAATTATAAATAAATAAATAAAAACCTTCTAAAAGATTGTCCTTATTTTCCTTCATCTAAATATTGTTCTTTGAAAAAAAAAATTGTCATTGAAAAAAACAATTCTGAAAATAATATAATTATTAGTGTGGATGGCTGCCAAGGGGGAATACTATGGTAGTAATAAGAAGTTGGTCAAGTTTGCATCAAAATGGTACCTACTGAAAGCATTCCACACCATTTATGACATTTAGTAGATGAAATGTGACCATGTCCATCCCAATTTATCACATTCAATAGATGAAATGTGGCCATGGCCTTCCCAATTTACAACATTCAGTAGATGAAATGTGAGCATGTCCATCCTAATTTATGACAATGGGTGAATGAAATGTGACCATGTCCAGCCCAATTTATGACATTCATTGGATGAAATGTAACCATGTCCATCCCAATTTACGACATTCATTGGATGAAATGTGACCATGTCCATCCCAATTCATGACATTCATTAGATGAAATCTGAGCATGTCCATCCCGATTCATGACATTCATTGGATGAAATCTAAGCATGTCTATCCCAATTTATGACATTCATTAGATGAAATGTGACCATGTCCATCCCAATATATGACACTCATTGGATGAAATGTGACCATGTCCATCCCAATTCATGACATTCATTAGATGAAATCTGAGCATGTCCATCCCAATTTATGACATTCATTGGATGAAATCTAAGCATGTCTATCCCAATTTATGACATTCATTAGATGAAATGTGACCATGTCCATCCCGATATATGACACTCATTGGATGAATCTGACCATGTCCATCCATTTATAAAAAAATTGGATGAAGAGAATAAAATTGTTCCCTAGCGGGTGTGAATTTTATTATGATCTCTATTATTTCCCTTTGTCCTCTCTTATCGGTTGGAACTCCAATCGGACGGTGATCCAGTTAACTGCCGTAAAGGGAACGCAGAGCTGCCGCTGCTGCACTTGTGTTCGCTTCTTCCGTCCATCTCTGCCTTGTTTTGTTTTGTGCTCTCTCTCTCTCTCTCTCTCTCTCTCTCTCAACCAGGAGCAGCAGCATCGGAGGTCTGCCTCGTTCTGTTTTTTGGAGGAGACGAGAGACTACACAGCTCCTCCAAAAAGGCTTTGTAGATCCGCTTGTTAAAATATTATTATTATTATTATTGTTGTTGTTGTTATTATTTCTGTTGCGTTTCTTTGCTTTTAGGGTTGAAGGATCTGCGAGCGAGGGTTTCGGTATTGAACGCGATCTTTGTGCTTACAAAACGAATGTGTGTTCGTCTTCAATCCGCCTGACGTTCGTTGCCGGAATTGTTATTTCTTGGATCTTTGTGTACATCAGGTTTGAGCTCTCGTTACGCTTTTGTTCTTTATTTCTCCTCTGTGTGCGTGCGTGCGTGTGAAACCTTGGTTCGTTTGGCCTGTCGTGTCCATTGTTTGCATTTGATACGTTCGAACTATGTCTTCCTAGCTTATTTTCTCGTTGGATTTCCCTTGCATATTGGCCTCAAGGTGGTGTCTCCTCTTGCTTTTCATGAATGGCTGTATAGCGGATAATCTTACATCCCCGGCGGCAGCCGTCTGATAAAAAAAGGAAACAAGAAGACGGAGAGGAGGAGGAGGCGAAATGGCTCACAAAGCTGATGATGAATACGACTATCTGTTCAAGGTAGTCCTGATTGGAGATTCTGGAGTCGGGAAATCCAATCTGCTTTCCAGATTTACAAGGAACGAGTTCTGCTTGGAATCCAAATCTACCATAGGCGTGGAGTTCGCCACACGCTCTATTCAGGTCTGTGTCTCTTTGTATTCTCGCACATAGGGTGACTACTCCATCAAAGTTGAACATGATATTCTGTCTTCATCTCCTGATGGGAATCCATGGTGCCCACATATTCAAGGTTTCACTCTGTTCCATTTTTATAGTACCATGGTAATCCTCACTATTGCTCTGAGAAGCATTGTCAGTTTCTTAAAGTGCTCCCTGGTATCCCTCTCCTGCCATTTCTCATGGATTCAAAACCTACTCTCTGATTTTTTTTTGGTATGAGGAGACTAAGTCACACCATATTTGTTATGCTCTGGGTGTTTGTTGCAGTCTGCACATTTTTTGTGTTTGATGGTTTCCTGGTGCTTACTAATTTTTGTTCATTGAGTTTTGACACCAGAGGGCTCATGTAGCACAAGTGTTGAGGACATTTTTTCCAACTTCTTTTCACTTGTTTTTTATGTTCTTGTTAGGTCGATGGTAAGACCATCAAAGCACAAATTTGGGACACAGCAGGGCAAGAACGCTATAGGGCAATCACCAGTGCCTATTATCGGGGAGCTGTAGGTGCTCTGCTTGTTTATGACATTACAAAGCATGTGACTTATGAGAATGTGGAGAGGTGGCTGAAGGAACTGAGAGATCATGCAGACTCTAACATCGTTATCATGTTAGTCGGCAACAAATCAGATCTCAAGCACCTGCGAGGGGTTTCAACTGAAGATGCACAATCTTTCTCAGAGAAAGAGGGTCTTTCTTTCATAGAAACATCAGCTTTGGAGTCAACAAATGTTGAAAAAGCATTCCAGAGGATCCTGACTGAGATCTACCGGATAGTGAGCAAGAAAGCTCTAGCTTCAGAAGAATCAACAACTGCAGGCCCAGGAGAGGGAACTACCATTGTTGTGGGTCAGGACACAGACTCGGCTGATAAGAAAAAGGGCACATGCTGTTCTGCATAGATGTAGGCCTTGGAGGCAGCAAAATTCTGATTCTTTGGGGATATTCGCAAGTGGCGCTTATAATACAGAGTAAAACATGTTGCTTGCAAAGTACCAAGGAAATTTATGGTGAGTGCTGCCTAGGTACCTTCTCATTATTCTCTTAGAGGGGAGTGGCAGCAAGCTCTATTCAGGGTTTTCACTGAGAAAGATTCTTGGTGAATGTCAACAGCCACACACTGTTGTGTCAGAGTCTAGAGACCTTGATTTCTCCTGGAAGGGTGTGAACACTTTTACCCTTTTGAGAGGCTCAGTAAGACAGGTTTTTGGTAAATGTAAACATTGGCTCGCTAAAGACAACATAGGTTCTAGAGATCTTGATTTTGGCCAAAATCACCTTCGGTCTAACTGTATTACAATGACCAGAAGGGAATTGTTGTTTGTCTGATAGGTTGGTTCTTCAGATAGTGAAGGTGGTGCAGAGTATATTCAACCATGGCATCTTTAGGGTTGTACACTATCTGTGCTCAATGCCTTCATGTAGCTAATTGTGAAGTAGAAGAAATGTTTTGTGTGGAACTGAGCTGCTTGGGAGGCAGTATTCTAGGTGATAATAGTCAGCCTTCTTACATGTTTGTTGTTGGGTGAATAATAACCACCATCTTTGTTGGTTATTAAAGCACATAGTCGATTTTTTTTGCTGTTAGGGCCAATGCAGACTCGTTTAGCTGCATTGCACCAGCTAGAATATTTCAGATTTGTCTGTTCCAAGAAGTTCTGAGCCTGTAATGGGTTGGACAGCTGGAGTGCTGATTGCTAATTGTATGTGTCTTAATTTGTTGTCAACTCTCTGACTTCCTGCTTATCTCATGATTGACTTGGGCTTGACATATGTGGTTGGATTCTGCAACAATGGTATGGTGTCCTATATCATGTACCCATGTCATGTCTTATGTACATATCATGTCTTCTGTAGCTGTTCCAATGTGCTGATTGCTAATTATATGTGTCTTACATAGCTGTTCCAATGTGCTGATTGCTAATTATATGTGTCTTACATAGCTGTTCCAATGTGCTGTTTGATAATCATCAGGCCTCCCTAGACTAGAACACTTGACAGGAAAGTTTTGAGATGTTAAAATCTTTAAGGGCATCAATTTGTAGAAACTCAACTGCCATTTGGGACTTTTGGTTGTATATTGGGGGAGATCTTTGGCAACTTTGGCAACATTAGTGGTGACAACTTTACATTGCATCTAGTAAGATGTTATTTTAAGACTTTATTTCATTTGAACATTTGTTGAATGGTAAAATATTGGGGGCTTCTCTAGAATTGATGGGTGGTGAAGAGAACGTAATACCAAAGCCTTCTGTGAGTTGTCAACAAGAGAAAAATTGACTTATGAATTGTAGATGTGCAATATCTATCATGCACAGATGTAGTCGGATTTAAATCCATTAATTTGGTCAATTTATATGTATCTTGTGTAATGGCTACATGTCATTTCAAAGCTTAACTACAATTTTAAGATCATAACACTACTTTATGCTCTTTTAGTTTACTATTCTTCATTGCTTGTGTATGTTTCATCATTAAGCCTTGATACTATTTGAATTCACTTATGCAGTTCAAATGATGTCTTTGTGTAGTAAATATTTTAAAAATCCATTTGTAAATTTGCATTTTATCTTGAGATATAGACTCTAGAAATGTTAGTATAAACACAACTGTTTTGTTCAATCTCCATAAGCTACCAAGTCTATTCAAATTGGATCCTAATAACTGTATGATCATAAAATGAAATAAACATTTTTTTTTGGAAAGAAGTGAGGTAATTAGGCTTGGAAATGAAGTAATTGTTTTAGGAATCATTTCTAGAATTGTCTAGGGATGACCATATGAAGGATTATGCAAAATCAATTGTTTAAGGATGACCATATGAAAGATTATGCAAAATCAAGTGTCTAAGGATGACCATACAAAAGATTATGCAAAATCAATTTTCTATGGAAGACCGTACAAAAGATTATACAAAATCAATTTTCTATGGAAGACCATACAAAAGATTATACAAAATCTCCCATAGACCAATCCCTCAAAAATTTCATCATTGGACTTAAATTTGGCATTGAAATAAATAAAGATGAAATATTGAAAAATATAGGGGAACATGAGAAGAAAAAATAAATTGATTGCCACTAATAAGCACAATAGCATAGAGCCCAAGTAAACTTTTTTTGGCACATATACAAATCCTCGTTACAAAAAAAATCATCCACTAGCAAGAAGCAACATGATATCATTGGTTACAAAGCTGGGGACTATTTTGGGCAGGATTCAGCTTGCAACAAAGAAAACCAACAAATTGATATTACATGAAACTTTGAATTTGCGGTGAAGGTACTTTGAGATCTGAAGGACTGACTCAAAAATATGAACTTCCCATATGACTTTTGCAATTCCAATAATGAAGGGCAAGTGTTTCTGGATGGACAGTCCATAGAGTCACAAAGCCTTGAGAATGTGCAGTTGATGTTCAAGAGGCCTGCTTAGAGATGCCACCATATAATATGTTTTCAATGGACCTAATATGCATCTGGATTCAGGGTTTAAATCCTCCCCAGTACTCACAGCTACACAAAACTTGAGATGCTCCCTACATGAGTGCCTTCAATTCTCCAAAGAGTGCCCGGTGCACAAAATTGGTACCGGGCATTATTATATGCCACCAGAAAAACTGTTAAGAACCACATGGTGCTGTTTCCATTTCTATGGAACCTTGTGGGGGCTTGACAGAAAAAGGAGGGAAACATAACAGGAAAGATATGGCACTATCGTAATTCCATTCCTCCTCTTTCCTCCTCCCAATTTCCTTCCCTTCCACACCTGCAGTTGGACCTGAGGCAAAGACAGAGATAGATTTGGAGGAAGTGATAACAAAGAGATGTTTCTTAATTCAGAGATGTTATCAGACAACTGGCTTTGACTTGCTATGACTTGTTCGTGTATGAATCTGCTTGTGAGCTGCTACACAAAATTGCACAATTATCAAAGTTCAGAAATACAAAATAAAGGCGCAATGCAGCAGAGGAAGTTGGGTGCAGTGATACAGTGACCTTGCCCAGGACAGCAAAGAAGAAATTCATGAGACATACCTGGAGACCACTAACTGACTCAAAGGGAGTCTCTCCTATTCCCCTTCTTTCCAGTTTGGTATATTGGCAGTAGCCTCATTGACCATCCTCACCAATGTCACCTGCAGTCACACGCACAAAGTCACTGTAACATTGCCACCACCTGCCCAAAGAAACATCAGAAGGGTTTGGTCTGTAGTATATCAAAGTATTATGCTATTCAAGTCTGCGTAACAGAGAATTCCTATGTTTCCACCATTCACAATAAGTGACAGAAAGTAACAAAACATACCACTGTCTCAGGCACACCTGGTGGGGGCATGGGCAAATTTTTGGGAGGGGCACCAGTTGTAAAGGAACGCTTATCAAAGCGCCATTCTCCAATTGTACCATATGTCAATTTGCCCTATTAGAAATGAGACACTACATTTCAGCTGTTACTGGATTCATAAAGTCTCAACAGGAATAGTTCCATAACCATATACCAGCAATTGCAGCTTAACATATACAGACATCCATGACATGGCTAAACAAGAGCAGAAACTTTCAGTCACCTGCATGTTATAATCACAACCATATGTGTAATGGATGATGTACTTGTCTCCTAATTCAGTGTCCCATGGAGGCTGCAACAACAAATATAGGCACACCATGGTTCATCACAGGAGGTGTTTGTAGTTGATAATGAAAAAATGTGTTTGAAGTCATCGAGCCAGTTGAGCATGATGTGAAGTTGGGATGTGATCTTTTGGCATAACAAGTACTTGACAGTCACCAAACTGCTGCTCAATGCCCTTTCTATGGACCCTATGGTGGCTACAATTCACAAACATGTAGACTCTGTAATCCAACATCATTGTATTTTTGTAGAAACAGAATTGAGAATTGTTTGAAATCAGCTAATGGAACTTGCTCACAGCAACAAACATGTCAGGATTGAAAGCTACTTTCCAGTTCATAAGCAGTTGTGGGAATTCAGAAGTTGTGGGAATTAAGATGCTAATATGCACCTGAAGCATAAAGTCCTTGAGCAAAATATGTTGTACATCATGTAAAGCTGATGCTGTGGCATAACCGTACCTGCCCACATGACAGATGACCAAAAATTAGCTGAAGGGAAGAATAAGCACATCCTTCACCATCCACAAATGTCCTCACTAAGGAGCATGATCATGATCACTTTGGCTCTATGCAGTTGCTCCCAGATGCAAGGAAAACTAGCATTCCTGTCATCAATTCCACATGTCAGGTTTATGTGTGAGTTTGTTTTATGGAGTCTTACATTTCCAACACCCAACCAAATGTGGTGTCAGCCTCAGGATCATCTTTCATGTTGATTGAGACATTTGCCCATGTGGGAGCTATCTTCTCCAGATATGCCTGCTCCACAGTAAATATCACAGCAGTCTGCGTTAGCTGTCAAGCAGAGCATAATTTGCACAAAGATTTATGACATATGTCCAAAACTTACAACAAAGTCATTGCAGAGAGAAACTCAACAAAAACATGTTGTCAGTTCTGAACAAATCAAAACACACATGACAAGAATGAGTGCAATCATAACCTTGTGGGTGTCACCCACAAATTAGCAGACTGTCACCTTTACACAAATGGCAGCACAAGCTGCAGCTATCCACCTAGGTCTAGGAATGCACTTCATGTAAACTGCTTACAGCTATCAGACACCACTGGTTGCCACAATCAAAATCAAGGTGAGCAAGAAGGCAAAGGTCCTAGTAACTTTGAAAGTGATTACTGAATGCTGAACAAAGGTCTTAGGATGCATATGAACATCAGCAGTAAACTGGAACACTAAGGTCTTCATTATGGCTAGCAAGAAGACCCACATATCTAAAAGAAAAGCATAAAAGAATTGGTTGATAGGTGTATTCCTTTAAAATAGAAAGGGAACACACAGTTAACTCTTGAACTATTGAGTGCAATCCTATTGATTGAATCTCAAGCCCTTTCAGCACAGCCCTTATTTTACATGATCACATGAACTGAAAAGACTCAGGTCTAAACATGTAAAACACATTGGACAGAAAAAATGGAGAAAAAGGTCATGAGGAGACAGAGATTGATCAAACCTTCTGGATAATAACAGGTGAATTGCCTATAGGATCAATGTTGGTAATTGGCCCCTTCTCTTCTGGATAGAATTTCCGAAGCACAGCTTCATTCTTTTTGGGCTCAATGTAGAAGAATGGAAAGGCAGCAGGCATCAATTCAGAAGCTAGATTTGGCAGCGGCTTTATGAACACATGATCTGGCTCTGCCATCATGATGTAGCTGGATACCACCACAACCACCATGGCTCCCATATCAGAGACAGCATGAACAGACAAACACTCACAGTCCACATTCTGCTGGTTCCATGATAAAGTGGGCAGTGCGGCTGTGACATAAGATGAACCCTCTACAGCAACCAAACTTTTACAACAAAAAATCACATCTGAAGACATACATACTCTTCTTCAATGTTGGCCTTTCGAAGCCATTGTACAAAGGCCCATGGTCGGTTCAACACAACATATCCCTGCAAATCCATTACCACATATCTTTTAGCCTCCCATCAACTCTTATTCCCTCCTCTTATTATCTGTGTCAGTTGCTAACAGAGATCTCCCCTCATTCACAAATCACTTTTTGCTTGCTGGGGTTTCAGTTGCCACTGATGGTGGGTAGATGTGCAGCACATACATATGGACATAACTTTGACCAAATAGAGGTGGTACAAGCTCATATTGTTCTGTGATCTAGAAGTTAGGAACTGTATGGATCTCAATCAGGCTTACAGATCTGGCAAGCTAATTGTAGCCTCTATGTCAAGATTGGTTGCTATACACCTCCGTGAGCACACCCCCCCCCCCCCCCCCCCCCCCCC